>ULUV01045516.1_pt1 | contig 12170 bp, 15 predicted proteins | sample 1958921 | NCBI WGS metagenome assembly ULUV01 (sample SAMEA4835772, study PRJEB28245) | human gut metagenome | biome: gut microbiome; material: fecal sample | place: Denmark | collected 2008
AACACCCTCCTTACTGGTTGTCCAGTAAAGAGGGTACATATCACAGGATAGGCGGTGTCTTTAAGGACATTCATTAACCTAAACTCGGAGCATCCACCTTTGGAGTGGGTACTTTCTGTTTAATTAGATATTATTATCTTATGTCCAATAATTCAAGAGGTTTCACTAATTTGGAAAAATTTTTACAGTAAGGCGGTCAGTGCCTTTTTTGACAACCATACTGTCATCAAGCAGGTGTTGCTTGATTTCTTCGATATTTTCATTGATATGTTGCAAATTGTCAGCATACTCTTCTTCTGAATATTCATCTTTAGAATTTATCATATTTTCACGAATTTCCAAAGCTTTCATATAGGTACAGAGTTTTTTATTGATGAGATTGTTCTTAAAGGACAGTTTAACAGTAGCAGGTTTGAAATTGCCCTCATCGTCCTTATCTGCCTCAAATTTCATATCAATCTGATCATCCAGTTTAAACAGTAATGATAATACATCAGAAACTGTTTCTATATCAAAATCCATGAAAATGTTAATGCTGATGCCTAGCGCATTGGCGATTTTTAAAAGCTGGTCAGGCTTTGGATTACGGATTCCGTATTCATATTTTTTTATTGTTGCGGAATTTATGCCGGACAACTGACCAAGCGTTTCCTGCGATATTCCACGCATATTACGAAAATATTTAATCTTTTCTCCAGTAGTCATGAAAACAGCTCCTTTATGTTTTAATAAACCTATTCTATCACATTAGGACACATTTGTGTATAAAAATTTATATAAACACTTGACAGACACAAATGTGTACTATATAATACGGATAAATAAGGTCACAAAAGTGTACCAAAATAAAAACAGGAAGGAGAACACAATATGGAGAATACGATGAAGATGTATGTAACAGCAGATGAAGCTGCACAGATTCTTGGAGTATCAAGAGGATATGCTTACAAAATCATTCGTGGTCTTAATAATGAATTAAAAGAAAAAGGCTATCGAGTGATTTCGGGAAAGGTACCTACAAAGTATTTTGAAGAAAAGTTTTATGGTATGGCAGTTGGTTAATGGAGAGGAGATGATGATATGCCAGCTACACGAGATGGTAAAACATGGCGCTGCCAGTTCTATTATGAGGACTGGCAGGGTGTACGCCATAAAAAGAACAAAAGAGGCTTTAAGACAAAGGCAGAAGCAGAGGAGTGGGAGCGTAACTTCCGGCAACAGCAGAGAAAAGATTTGGATATTAACTTTGAGAATTTTGTTGAAATCTATTTCGCTGATGTGGAGAACCGGCTTAGAGAAAGCACAATCAAGAATAAAAGATATGTGTTTGATTTGAAAGTTACACCATATTTCAAAAAGAAAAAGATGTGTGAGATTAAGACTTCAGATATCAGGGCTTGGCAGAATGAATTGATTAAGTAGGGGTACGCACCGACTTATCTTAAAAGTATTAATAACCAGTTGGCAGCACTATTCAATTATGCGGTCAGATATTATGACTTGAACGATAATCCATGTAGGAAAGCAGGAAGTATCGGGAAAAGCAAGGCTGATGATATGGAGTTCTGGACAAAACAGGAGTTTAAGCAGTTTCTTCCGTCTATGGATAAGAAACCAGAGGCGAGAATGGCATTTATGCTTTTGTATTGGACTGGAATGCGTATAGGAGAATTGCTAGCACTCACCTATGAAGATATTGATTTGGAAAAACGAATTATAAGCATTTCTAAATCATATCAGAGATTGGATGGAAAAGATGTAATTACACCACCTAAGACGTCAAAGAGCAATCGTAAGATTACTATTCCACCATTTCTGACAGAAGAACTAAAAAAATATTGTAGTCATTTATATGGAATTATGTCAAATGAAAGAATGTTTCGGTTTACAAAATCTTATATGGAGCATGAGATTGTACGAGGCATAAAGGAAACAGGAGTTAAGAGAATCCGTATTCATGATCTGCGTCACAGCCACGCATCACTTCTGGTGGAGCTTGGATTTCAGCCATTGGCAATAGCAGAGCGGCTGGGACATGAAAAGATAGAAACAACATTAAATACTTATTCACATTTATACCCGAATAAGCAGGCAGAACTGGCAGACAGGCTAGAACTGGAGAATGAGGAGGACGAGTTATGAGCGGAGTACACAAACATCCAACAATCAGCTTTCGAGTATCGGACAGAGAGCGGGAAATGATTGAAGCCAAGATACTTGCAAGCGGTATGCAGAAGAAAGATTATTTTGTACGTTCCTGCATTTATAACAGAATATGTGTTGTAGGCAAGAAAGAGGTCATTTATCAGCTTGTAGAGGAATTGCAGAATATGCAGACAAATCTTTCCGAACTGGTAAAACAACTGGAACAGCAGGAGGTAACACTTACTGCTGATGCATTGGAAGATATGCGAAATGACTGTATGGATATGTTACAGGCGATTATTTCCATGCTGGATGGTGCCAAGTATCTCTGGCAGGGAGTACAGATTGATAAAGAAAAAAGTCCTGACAGCGGCAACTGTTAGGACTTGCGGTAACAAAAGAAAACCTCTGTTACACCTGTAAATACAACTAGAGTATAGCAGAGGTTCTTCTTACGAGCAAATAAAAGATTGGAAAATGGAGGACTTTATGGAGGAACAGAAGACAGAATTAAAGATGATACGGATGTCGGAGGTTGAGTCACAGGAAGTGAAATGGCTGTGGTATCCGTTTATACCATATGGGAAGCTGACAATTATTCAGGGAGATCCGGGTGATGGAAAGACCACATTGGTGTTAAACATAGCAGCAAAGCTGTCAAAGGGAGAAAGTCTCGACAGTGATATGAACGTGCAGGAGCCGGTAAATGTCATTTATCAGACAGCAGAGGATGGACTGGCAGATACAGTAAAGCCGAGGCTTGAACTTGCCGGGGCGGACTGTGAAAAGATACTGGTTATTGATGAAAGTGATAAATCCTTATCTATGGCAGATGAAAGACTGGAAGAGGCACTTGCTAAGACAGGGGCAAAAGTATTGATATTAGACCCGATACAGGCGTATCTCGGTGGTGGCATGGATATGAACCGGGCAAATGAGGCAAGAGATATGACGAAGAAGCTGGGAGCATTAGCAGAGAAATACCAGTGTGCAATTCTTCTTATTGGTCATATGAACAAGGCATCTGGTAATAAAGCTGCATACAGGGGCATGGGTTCCATTGACTTCTTTGCTGTAGCGAGGAGTGTGCTTCTGGTCGGCAGAATAGAGGGAGAACCTAATACAAGAGCAGTTGTTCAAATAAAGAATAATCTTGCGGTATTTGGACATCCGAAGGCATTCATGCTATCAGAAACGGGCTTTCATTGGTTGGGAGATTATGAGATTACAGCAGATGAAGTACTTGGCGGTATTGCACCAAAAGCAAATAAGCTGGAACAAGCAAAGCAAATGCTTCGTGAATTGGCAGAAACAACTAATATGGTGCAGAGTAATGAAATATTTGAAACGGCTGATAAACAGGGCATTTCAAAGAGAACATTGGAAAATGCAAAGAAAGAATTGGGCATCCAGGCAAAGAAAATCAATAACTCGTGGTATTGGAAATTGGATGCAGTAAAACAGAGATAGGACAAGAACGCAACATTGCAGGCTATATAGAAATTGCGGAGATAAACTTTGCAAGGTTGCAAAGCATATAGACTTTGCAGTGTTGCGGTCTTGAACGAGTTAGGAAAGGAATGGTGGATTGATATGAAAAATGTACAGATTTCAGAAGAACTTTTCGTTGCGATAATGAGATATTTTATGTTGGAACAGGAGGAACTGTTGCCTCAGATAAAACAGGGGCTGGAGAAGAAACTGGATGCAATGGTAATGAGAGAATTGTATACAAAATATAAGACTGCACCAACGGAAGAAGAAAAGGAAAAGGCTCGAAAGGAATATTTGGATAGACGAGGTGTGCCGGAGAGTTTTCGGTGGTAGTTTTTCTTAAACATATATAACGGCTGCGTGTCACGCTTCCGTTAGAATCGATAAGGAAAATGTGGTGTGCTTGACACAGTGGAGGCTTGTGTACATTGACTGCCGCAGGCAGAAAAGCTCCCGGCAGGGCGCAAAACCTGATTAAGAATAGCTTGCTATTCTTTTCAGGTTGCATTTTTGATGCCGCAGGTGCCAAAAGTGCTTTTGCGTTACTTTCGGCGAAAGTAACAAAGCCAGAGCGAGGAAACCTCGCTCTATGCCGATATCCGGCGCTAATATGACAGATAAAAGAAAGGGGATGATTGCTTATGGAGAGAACGATAAGTGCAATGATCGGAAAAGGTTCTGTGAACCATAATACCAGAGCATTTACAGCTAAGAATGTAGATAGTAATAGAAGTAGTGCTAATTTTCATTTTTGTAATGAAGATATAAAGCAGGTTTATCATAGATTGTTTGATGAAGCACTTGAACGATATAATGCAAAGCAGAAACGTAAGGATCGAGTGATTGATGACTATTATGAAAAAATCAGACAAGGCAAGCAGGAAAAACTTTTTCACGAAGTGATTTTTCAGATTGGAAATAAAGACGATATGAATGCTAAAAGTGAAGAAGGGCTTCTTGCGAAGAAAATATTAACAGAGTTTATGGAAGAGTTTCAGGCACGAAATCCTAACCTATATGTGTTTTCTGCTCACTTGCATATGGATGAGGAAACACCACATTTACACATTGATTTTGTACCATATATTACAGGTAGCAAGCGAGGATTGGATACAAGAGTATCGTTAAAATCTGCATTAGCTGCAGAGGGGTTTACAGGTGGCACGAGAGGTGCGACAGAGTGGAATCAATGGATTGCAGCAGAGAAGCAGGAATTGGCTATGGTGATGGAGCGACATGGTGTCAAATGGCTTCAAAAAGGTACACATGAAAAGCATTTATCGGTAATGGACTTTGAAAAGCAGGAGAGAGCTAAAGAAGTAGCAGAATTAGACAGTCAAAAGCAGAAAAAGACCTCAGAGGTTGCTAAATTGAATCAGGCAGTATCCTCTATGAAGCAAGAACTAATGACCACTACAATTAAGCAGGTAAGAGCTGAGGAGGCTGTTGAAAAAGCAAGAGAGGAAGGTATTGCTGTTCAGAGGGATAATGAAACATTAAGTGCAAGCAATAAACAATTGCGAGTGGAGAATACAAGCCTTGAAATAAAAAAGGTGGAACTACGGGCGGATAATCGTCACATGGAACAGCAACAATGGCAATTGCGGACAGATAATAGCGAGTTGGAGATGAAACAGAGTGTTTTACAGTCCGAGAACCAACGATTGGAGCAAGAACAGAATAAATTGCAAGAGGATAATGAAAAGCTGGAGCAGAAGCAAACTACGTTACAATCGGATAATCAGGCATTAAAACAAATGCAGGATAAACTACAGAAAGATAATGCCCAGCTTGAAATACAGCAGGAGAAATTGAGAAGCAGCATTGATCAGATGGTGCAATCAGAGAAGTTGTTGCAACGTGATGTTCGAAAATATGATGAAGAACCTGAATGGCAACTTCCAGAGCCAGGAACGTTTGCAAGTGCAAAGTCATTTCGGGATAAAGTAGCTTTGCCTCTTGTGAACAAATTGAAGGAACTGGTAAAAAGCCTGACAATTCAATGTGTTAGATTAAAAGAGGAAGTGCTCCAACTGCGAGATAAAGTTAAGCAACTTGCAAGTGATGTGGAATTTTATAAAGGTAAGATCAGAGATATGTCTGCTAAAACAGAATTATTGCAAGAAAAAGCCGACGATTTAGATCGTGTGAAACGATATGCTGGTGTGGAGCAAATTGATACTATTATCGGTAAGGTAAAGGAGCAGGAATTCATGGAACAACAGGCAAGACAGTATCATAGGTCTTATGGAACAAGATAATGGGAAGGATGGATTGATATGATGGACGAAAACAGATTAGATAACATTGCAGAATGTGGCTATAACATGGATAACGGATATGTTGAGGTGTGGTATGTTGATGGGAATATGCTTCGGATAAAATGTGAGGAGGTTGAGGCTGCTCTGCGAACAACTGAGCAGTCGCTAGCGAAGCTACATAAATTGTTGGATAATAACCCGATAGAGTATGTAGCAATGGCTTTGTCAGGGGAAATGCAGGCATATTGTGATATTGAGGATGAAATGGTTAAGGGGATGTTTGGGACGATTGTGCAGGGGTATTTGAAGAAAGGGTATAATCGGGCTACGGCGGAGATGATGGCGAGGGAGTTTTTTAGGTATGAGAGTTAAAAAAGCAGTTGACAAAATATTACTTTAATATTATTTTAATATTAAAGTAATAAAGGCGGAGGTGCATTATGGCTACGAATTTAATGAATGTTTTCAAGAATACAGATTTAAAAAATATGGGTAAATCAGCGGCAGATGTTGTGTCATTGGCATTTAAGCCAAATAAAAAAACAGGTGCGAAAATTGCAAGAGCTGTGTTAAGTGATGGAACAACACTAATTAAAAGTGTAACAGCATCAGGAGTGGTTTCAGAAACCATTCACAAATTGCCAGAGATAGCATCGGTAGCACAAAGAAATGAAATTATTAAGGATCTAGCAAAACAAAAAATTAATCAAGAAACAATAGCTGCAATGTTAGATGTATCTCAATCAACGGTTTCAAATGTATTGAGAAAAAATAATAGTAATATTTTTAAAGAATAATACAGAAAGAAGGTTTTATTTTGGGAGATAGAGTTGATGTTAATACCTTTGCAAATTCACAATGTGCAATTAGAGAATACATGCATTTTAAATTGGAGAATGAATATATGCATGAGGCAAGAGTTTTAGTATCATCTATGGGAAAAACTCGGTATAATGATATTCTGAAGGTAGTACCTCGAATTGAAACAAATAATTCGTCAATTGCTATAATTGGGGATGCACAATTTGAACGAGATTATTATGGTAAATATACAAATGAATATCAGATATTTACTTTTATAAATGGAACTCTATTAATTAAAGGTGTGGATATATGGGGAACTCCTATTGAAATTGATATAACAAGTGTATAAAAGCTGAGACATAAAAAATATTTTGAAGAGAGTGGCAATAAATCACGTATTTACATAGAAATATGCAAGAAGAGATTGTATAATGTAGTAAAAAAGAATGAGATTATTTATTAGTACAAAGTTTATTGTATGTTTGGAAAGGAGAGATAATATGTTTTATTCTCCATTAAGATATCCAGGTGGGAAAGGAAAGCTTGAACCATTTATGGAATTGCTAATTAGGCAGACAGGACATGTGGGTGGAACTTATGTGGAACCATTTGCTGGTGGGGCAGGTATTGCTTTGGAACTGCTGGAAAAGGGCATTGTTAATGACATAGTAATCAATGATTTAGATAAAGGAATATATTCATTTTGGAGAGCAATTCTTACAGAAACAGATAGATTTGTAAATGATATACGAAATGTTGAATTGACCATAGATGAATGGAATAGACAGAGAGAAATAATTGATGATTGTAGTCGATATAGTTACGAACTTGGTTTTGCAACATTTTATTTAAATAGAACTAATAGGTCGGGAATAATAAAGGGTGGTGTAATTGGGGGTACAGAACAAGTTGGTAATTGGAGAATGGATGCAAGATTTAACAGAGAAGCATTGGTAGAACGTATAGTAAAAGTCGCTAGTCGAAAAAAGCATATTCACTTATATAATAAAGATGTTAATTCGTTTATTCAAAATTATTTACCAAAATATCAGCAGAACGCATTTGTGTATTTTGATCCACCATATTTTGGAAAAGGAAAACAATTATATTTGAATTTCTTTTCATATGATGATCACGTTAGGATTGAGAGAATGATAAATAATCAAGTTAATTGTGATTGGGTTATTACATATGACGATGTTCAGGAAATTGCAGATATTTATCAAAATCATATTTTGAGAAGATTTGATTTGAATTATAGTGCTGCTGTAAAGAGAAAAGCAAGTGAGATTATTATATTTAAGCGGCAAAATATGATACCAACAGATAGTCAATTACAACAGAATGGAATTTGTGTGAATTTACGATAAGGAGATCACGAATGTACAAGCTATTAAAATTAAATGATTTTAGGCAATTTAAGGATATGGATATTTCTCTAGGAAAAAGATTGACAGTCTTGGCTGGACGGAATTCAACAGGTAAATCTACAATTTTAGGTATATTGGCCAATAGTGGTGAATTAAAAAAGAAAGATGGAACAACTTACGCAGACGGACAGTTCAGAGCAGAATTCAGTGAGATTTTTCATGGAAGCAAAAAATATGATGCTTCAGGATCGGACAGAATTCAAATAGATATAGTCGATGAAAATGATAAGCAGACCGATTATAGAAAATTCCGGACTGCTTGGCAAAATGATAATGGAAAAGATCGATTTAGAGTGATTCCATTAAAAATGCTTGAAGATGGTAAAAAAACAGAAGCTAAAATGCAGATACCTGTAATTTATTTGGGATTATCAAGACTATTTCCTATAGGTGAGGCTAATGAGGACAGAATAACCACAAAAAAGATAAAGTTCATTGATGACGAACAGAAACAGTGGTTTGTTGAACAATACACTCGGATATTATCACTGTATGATACAGTTGCGGATGTTAGCAATTATTCAATAGGAGAAACTGATAAGAAAAAAGGTGTTGGAATAGAAACTGATAAGTACGATTATCTAACAAATTCATCAGGTCAAGATAACTTGGGACAGATTTTAATGGCTATCCTTTCTTTTAAAAGGCTGAAAAAGCAACGAGAAGAGTGGACCGGAGGACTTCTATTGATTGACGAGATAGATGCAACACTTCATCCAGCAGCACAGAAGAGGCTTATTGATTTACTTATAAAGGAAGCAAAAGTAAATGACATACAAGTTGTTGTGACAACGCATAGTTCTGATTTACTTAAGCATATTTGCAATAAGACTGCACATAATAATATTAGTAAGAATAATGATGTTGAATTGTATTATTTTACAAATGGAAATAGGCGTTTGGAAATGAAACGTAATCCAGATTATTCAACAATTGAAAATGATTTATTGGTGGAATCTATGTTGCAAAATTCAAATAAAGTAAAAGTTTATTCAGAAGATGCAGAAAATAGGTGGTTTATACACAAATTAATACCAGAGTATCTGCCTTATGTAGATATATTAGACGTAAAAATTGGTTGTGATCAGCTATTAAGTTTATATACTGGCGATGTATCATATTTTGGAAATGTGCTTATTGTGCTTGATGGAGATGTAAAGGATAAAGATTTACAAACGATTCCTGAACAATTAAGAAATCGTTTAAATAATATTATAAAATTACCAGGAACTGTAAGACCTGAGGAAGTAATATACAAGTATATTCTTGATTTGGATCCAGAACATCCGTATTGGGAGAATGCAAGTAAAGTTGACATGAATTGGACGTATTTTAAGGAAAATGGACCAGATTCATCAAGATATAATCAAGAAAAGGATAGAGAAAAATATAAAAAATGGTTTGTTGATCATCAGGCGATTTTTGATTCGACAAAGTTATTTGAATTTTGGGCTGCCGATAACAAAGAACTGGTAGAGAAATTCAAGAAGAGTTTTGTTGAGTCGTATAATGCAGTCGCAAGTAGAATATTCTCTATAACAATTAAGGAGTAATTGATTATAGATTTTACTGACTGGCTCCATTTTGGCTCTAATAATTTTAGACGAGGTACACAAAAATGCAAAATACGATGAATATGAAGAATAAAACACACAAATATGTACCAAGAAACAGCCAAATAAATCTCTCCGCCCAAGAGTTTGAATAATGTACATGAGCCAAGAAATGCCGAATTTATGGCGTTCTTGGCTCGTTTTTGGTTAAGTGACAATAATTTTGTAAATTATTCTATATGTTTTTCAATTTGTATGTGTATCATTTTATTTTGCATAAAAAAGTTTTATTTGTCGTAAATCATATATTAAATCATCGTATTTATTATAATCCCTGTATAGAATATCTTTTATAATTGGTGTTAATGAAAAGATAAGCGAAAAAGTTAATAATATAAGAACTATAACTTGAACTGCCATAGTAATCATCTCATCTGTGGTGGCAGCATTGCCAATTTTTTGCGCGACAAAGGCAATTATAGGAACAAGTATTGCACCTAAAGTTTTAAGGGGTGTTTTTAAGGGAGCTATATAATCGCATTGGATTTGTGCAAGTTTTGCTTCTTCAATTAGCATATCAAGTGAGCCAGGATTTTGAATGTCTATTCTGTAGTTTTTTAATACATTAATGGTCATATTCATTCTTTTTTCGGAATAGGGGACATAATGTTGTTGAAGCATTACTTCAAGATTTCTTTTTGCAGAATCAATTATAAAAAAGATTATAAGTGATAGAACTCCTAATCCTATTGGAATATATGAAGCCCATGTTTGTCGAAAGATTAAAAGTATACCACTAGTAATAGCACTGGCAAAAAGAATGATTATAAAAATCTTGCGGTAAAGCGGTAGTTTGGTGAATGGAATTGTACTTTTGATATTCTTCAATCCAATTTTATAACTGATAAATAAATCACAAAATCTCATTTGTATAACTCCTTTTTATTCGTAGTATATTGCAATAGGATGCACAATGTTTAAAGAAGATTGTTGCCAAAAAAATGAAAGCATAATTTGATTCAAACCTATTCCAACCTGAGCCAATGGTGATACACTTGAGCTTTCATCAGTATTGGTAGCGGTTTCTATTTTGTTTGTTATGTATCCAAGAACTTTGATTTTTCCACCAAATTTAAAAGATGTCATATTAATGTTATCACGCATATATTTGTCATTTAGCACAACCATATTATCTGCAATGCATAAAGTTCTTCGATATGGAACAAGTGTGTAAAGCATATCAATTAGAGACCGTTTCAAGTTTTGTGTAAACGTTAAAAACTGATATAAGATATGTGAATAGTTACAAATGGGCAGAGCCGTTTTTTCAGGTTCTGCCCATATCTGCATTATACAGAAGTTTTTAGGCATGTCAATAAGACCTGCCTAAAATTGACTGTTTTACAGGTTCCGTTCTGCCAGACGTTCTTCAAAATAAATTTCAAGCTGGGAATGGATCTGTCCCCAGTCCTGCCTGTGACCGGTCCATTTTTTCGTGATGTCCATAGTTGCTAGATATAGCATTTTTAAAAGACTGTCATCTGACGGAAAAACCGTCTTGCTTTTGGTCACTTTCCGAAGCTGACGGTTGAATCCTTCAATGGCATTTGTGGTATAAATCAGGCGTCTTACTGCCTCCGGATACTTGAAATAAGTGGACAGGGTTGTCCAGTTATCATGCCAGGATTTATAGATTTTCGGGTACTTGGACTCCCATTTATCTTTGAACAACTCTAATTCATTTAAAGCTGTTTCTTCTGTTGGAGCCGCATATACAAGCTTCAGATCAGCCATCAGTTTTTTGATGTCTTTGTATGAAACAAACTTTGTTGAATTACGGATTTGATGGATAATACACTGCTGGATTTCTGTTTTTGGGTAAACAGCCTCGATTGCCTGTGGAAATCCATTCAAACCATCAACGCATGCAATCAGGATATCCTCAACTCCCCGGTTTTTTAATCCATTCATGATAGAAAGCCAGAACTTCGCACTTTCGTTTTCTCCAACATACATTCCAAGGACGTCCTTTTTTCCATTCATATCGATACCAAGAGCAATGTAAACCGCACGTTTTACAATACGTCCTTCACTGCGGACGTGATAGTGGATGGCATCCATAAATACTACAGCATACACTTCTTCCAGAGGGCGTTCCTGCCATTCTTTTACAATAGGCAGGATTTTGTCTGTGATTCTGCTGATTGTGCTGTCTGAAATATCAATATCATACAGTTCACGCATATGAGACTCGATATCTCCAGTCGTCATTCCTTTGGCATACATGGAAAGTATTTTTTCCTCCATGTCCTGGGTTACTGTATTCTGATACTTTCTAATCAACTGAGGCTCATAGTCACCATTGCGATCTCTTGGGATAGCTACATCCATGTCTCCATAGCTGGTGTGCATGGTTTTGTTAGAATGTCCATTTCTACTGTTGTCTGTTTCTTTGTTTCGGTAGTCATACTTGGAATATCCTA
>ULUV01035408.1_pt1 | contig 12111 bp, 9 predicted proteins | sample 1958921 | NCBI WGS metagenome assembly ULUV01 (sample SAMEA4835772, study PRJEB28245) | human gut metagenome | biome: gut microbiome; material: fecal sample | place: Denmark | collected 2008
GTATGCTTGGAAACTAAGTTAAATCTCGTTAAATACGGGCAAGATAGAGCCTACTACCGAAATTTAGAACAACCTCGGGTGTCAAATGGTAACTTTTAGGAGAATCAAACTTTGAGATGGGTAACAAAATCCGTCAAAACTAAGTGCTATTTGAGGAAAAGAAAGCAAAAATTACGAACTATTATTTTGTCATATCAAAATTATCTCCTAAATTTGCGCCGTCATCAATGGTTTTCCAGTCACGACAACAACATATTCTATTAACAATAAAAAACGATTCTTATGAAGAAGATTTTACTAACTCTCCTCGCCCTTCTGACGGTAGCTCCGCTGCTGGCTCAGTCGGACACGCTGGCGTTGGGCTATTGCAAGGGCGCAGTGGCCAGTGAAGGTATGGCCACCCAGAAAGGCAACACTTGGGTATCGGCTGCGATCCAGCTTCCTGGCGAAACCATGGAAGCCTACCAGGGCAACAGCGTGGCGCAAGTCCGGGTGGCTCTGTGCTCCCGCTCCAACATCGACACGCTGCGCGTCTGGGTGAGAAAGACGCTGAAGGGTGAGAACCTGGCCGAGGGCTACATCACCATGAAGACGGACACGCGCATCAAGAAGGGCTGGAACGTCGTGGAGCTCAACGCGCCCTACGCCATCACGGGCGAGCGCCTCTACATCGGCTTCGACCTGAAGCAGCGCGGCAGCACTCCTGCCCTCTCCGTCGTGAAGCCGGGTCAGACGGGTTCCTTCCACTACAAGAGCACCTCTGATGCCTTCTGGGGCGACCGCCACGGACAGGGTGCCATCAGCGTGGAGGCCGTCATCGTGGGCAACAACCTGCCGAAGTATGACCTGGCCCTCACGGGCGCCAAGGCCATGCTCAACGCCACGACGGGATCCGTGACCATGAGCGGTACGGTGTTCAACAAGGCCACACGCCCCGTAAACAAGTTCACCATCACCACCACCGTGGCTGGCCAGAAGTTTGCCACGACCTTCGACAAGACCATCACCTCAGGTCAGTATATCGACCTGAAGTGGACCATCAACCCGACCCTGGGAAGCGTCGATGGCGAGTCGGCCGTCAACGTCAACATCACCGACCTCGGTGACGAGACCGATATCGACCCGACCAACAACGCGCTCGACATCGCCATGGGCTTCAAGCGCAAGGTGCTGCTGGAGGAGTTTACCACCGAGTCGTGCCCCAACTGCCCGCGCGTGGCTGGCTACCTCCACACCGCCCTGGAGAATCCCGAGTATGAGGGCGAGGTCTTTGCCGCCGCCCACCACGTGATGTACTACACCGACTGGCTCACCACGAAGCGCAGCGTGGTCAATGGCGAGTATATCAAGACCGACCTCTACGACTACGCTTCCCTCTACAACGACCGCGGCACCTACGCTCCGGCCATGATGTTCGGCCGCAACGCCTGGTTCGACGCCATGTCCACGGCTGGCAACAAGTGCTGCACCTACATGCCCGGTTCCGCCATGGAGATCGAGAGCCTCATCCAGCAGATCCAGAGCGATCCCGCCAACATCATCATCACCAATCTCTCCGCACGCTACGGCGACAACGACACCACCATCGTGGTCCGCGTGGAGGGTATGCGCAACAGCAGCGCCAAGGATGGCTCGCGCATCACGGTCATGCTGACCGAGGACAACATCGCTGCCCACGCCCAGATGGGTGCCGAGGGATCGTTCACCCACCAGCACGTGACCCGTGCCATCAACTCCATCTGGGGCGAGCCCATCGAGTGGGACGGCAACAAGTTTAGCTACGAGGTCTCCCTGGGTCTGAACACGGTCTATTTCACCAAGAACGACAAGGTGCAGGCCGGCAACTTCGAGGAGGCATGGCGCATGTGGAACAGAGACAACCTCAACATCGTCGCCTTCGTCAACTACTATTCCAAGAACGTGGAGGGCTGCGCCGTCGAGAATGTCGAGGGTGTTAAGTTCAACGACGCCATCAACGGCATCGAGGATCTGCCCCAGACGAAGGAGAGTCAGACCGTGCGCTCCGAGGTTTACACCATCGACGGCAAGCGCATCGAGGCCGACCAGATGGGCCGCGGTCTCTACATCATCCGCGACATCCAGGCCGACGGCAGCGTCCACACGCGCAAGGTCATGAGAAAGTAAAACACATACTGCTTCAGGAAGCACAAATGTACCCCTTCCGCCAGCAGGAGACCGACCGTCTCTCTGCTGGCGGTTTTCTTTTGCCCAGAGTCGAGGGAGGCCCGCCGCGCAAAAGTCCTGCCCTATCCTTTGCGAGAACTTCTTCCCTATCCTTTGCGAGAAGTCTTGTCCCTCTCTTGCGAGAAAATTCCGCCCCTCGCTTGTAAAAAGGTCAAAAAGTATCATTCTTTTCGCAAAACAATGACTTTTAACACTCAATCAGCGGATAAGCAGCGAAAAATTATTAATTTTGCGTCCATAATGCGGAAGGACCATGACCAAGAAGATCATCTACATCATATACACGCTTATCCTTTGGGGCACCACTCTGGGGTTTGCCCAAGGCGCTAAGGGCAATGGCGGCGACCAAACCACTGCCACACGCTTGCTGCAGGCCGGCGACAAGTTCTACGACCAGCGGCTCTATACGGCCTCGATGAAGAGCTATCTCGACGGCCTCCGCATCGCCGAGCACCAGGGGTATAGCGAACTGACCGCCCGCTTCTACAACGGCATGGGCAATCTCTACAGCACGCAAGGCGACTACCAGATGGGCCTCTACTTCTACCGCAAGGCACTAAGGAGCAGTCGCAAGACGGGTCAAAAGACGCTGCAGAACGCCGTGCTCAACAACCTGGTCGGGGCCTCGTGCTTCGTCGGCCAGGCCGACAGCGGCATGGTGTTTCTCCAGCAGATGGAGGCCAACGTGGAGCACAACCGTGGCTATCGCTACAACTTCCTGATGGGGCGCGGCCTCGTGGCCAAGAGCCAGGACCAGCCCGCGGCAGCAGCCAGCTACTACATCCAGGCGCGGCAGTATGCCATCCGCGCGGGAATGGACTCCTCATTTGTGGACAACACCAACTCCTGTCTCGCCCAGCTCTATATGGACACCCATCGCCTCGACTCCGCCATTCTGCTGCTCAAGAAAAACGAGGAGTGGGCCCGCCGCACCAATCACGACGAGTTTCTGGCCGAGACGATGCATCTCCTCGCACAAGCCTACGACGCGCAGGGCGACGCCACGCGGGCCTCGACCTGCCGCATGGAGTATGCCAACCTGATGGAGAAGCTCCACTACAGCGACGAGCTCAACGCCATGAAGAACACACAGTATATCTACGACGCCAACAAAAACGCCAGCACCATCAACCTGCTCACGCAGCAGCAGATCTTCGACAGCCAGCAGATACGCACCCAGGCCCGCTGGCTCCTCGCACTCGCCATCGCCCTGGCCTTGATCATCGTGCTCTTCATCATCGTCTCGGCACAGAAGCGGCAACTCCACCACGCCTACAACCGCCTCTACGACCGCAGCCAGCTCTTCCTCGCCTCCCCCATCCAGGCCAAGGAGGCGCCACAGGCCGCCAACAAGGGGGACCACCTGGAGGACAACAAAGGAGGCAAGCTGGAGAGCAACCAAGGAGACAAGCAGAGGGACGATCAGAGAGACGGGCAAGAGGACGTGCCAGGGAACGTGCAAAGGGACGACCAGGAGGAGAAACCACAGGAGGCAGCTCCCCGATCGCTGATCCTCACGACCGAGCAACGCGCCGCCCTGCTCGCCGACATCGGACGCGTGATGGGTAAGGTGGAGGAGTTTTGCAGTACCGACTTCTCCATCGACCGCCTCGCCCAGCTCGTGGGATCCAATCCCCGCTACGTCTCGGAAGCCATCAACGAGGGCTATGGCAAGAACTTCCGCTCCTTCCTCAACGACTACCGCATCAAGGAGGCCATGCAGCGGCTCGCCGACAACGATCGCTATGGCCACTATACCATCAAGGCGATCTCCGAGAGCGTCGGCTACAAGTCGCAAGCCAACTTCATCAACATCTTCACGCGGCTCACGGGCATGAAGCCTTCCATCTATCAAAAGATTTCGAGGGAGCGAATATCCATAGAAAAATCATGCTAAAAAGCGCATTTTCTATTGCTTTTTCGTGAAAAAGTGACGGTTCCATCGGAGAAAGGTTGGCGTCCCTCTTTTTTGTCGCTACCTTTGCGCCCATAATACAAATATCAAAAATATTGATTATGGACGCTAATTATTCTACCCACAAGGCCACGCCAAGGTGGCTTCGTTCTGTCGCCTCGCTTGCCGTCGCGGCATTGTTCTCATCGGCGGCCTGCGCGCAGGACATCCCCGCCAAGCCCGTCAATCTCCGTGCCGTGCAACAGGATGGCTACGTGACGCTGACCTGGGACCGACTGGCGAAGGATCAGGCCGACACGCTGCTGACCGAAGGCTTCGAGGGCAAGACCTTCCCCGAAGGCTGGAAGGTACAGACGACCAACACCTACGATCCGACCTACACCTGGTTTCGCTTCCCGACTCCCGAGATGGAAGAGACGGGCAACGAGGAGGACTTGAACCTGTGGAGACACACGGGCAAAGGCAGTGCGGTGGTCACCTGGGACCAGGTGGGCGAGCACGAGGACGGCACGCCTGCCGACCAGGACGAGTGGCTCATCCTGCCCGCCACCAAGGGAGCACAGTATCTCAACTTCTATACCGCCATCGACCCGAAGGTGCTCGAGTATGGCGAGTTTGAGGACTTCAAGGACCATTATTATGTCAAGGTGAGCCACGACGGCGGCAAGACCTGGAAGGCGCTCTGGGACGCTCGCTACGACAGCAACGGATCGGACGACTGGCAGCTCGTCTCGCTCTATCTCGGCGATGCCTCCGAGGGCGACGCCATCGTGGCCTTCCAGGCCCTGAGCGACCTGGACGACGAGGCCACGGGTCTCTATTTCACGTGGGCCATCGACGACGTGAGCCTCTATACGGAGGCCACGGGTGCAGCCGCTCCGTCGCAGCCGCGCGAGGGCAAGCCGCTGGCTTCGCTTCCCGCCTACCGTCCCTTCGCCATGACGGGCAAGAAGGTGGCCCGCCCCATGCGCTCCGCCTACAAGGTGACGGGCGCCACGTCCTACAACGTGCTGATCGACGGCCAGATGCTGGCCCAGCAGGTCAAGACGACCGCCTATACCGACACGACCGACAAGGCGTCGGGCGAATACACCTATGGTGTGCAGGCCGTCAACGGCGACGCCGTCTCGGAGCCCGTGGAGGTGAAGGTCAACTTCTCTGCTCCGCGCACCAATGCCCCGCGCAACGTGCAGGTGACTTCTGCCTACGATGAGGAGACGGGCAAGTACAAGGTCAACATGACTTGGGACGCTCCCGAGGGCGACCGCCAGCCGAGCCACTACGAGTGCTACGCCAACGGCGCGCTGTTTGCCGGATGGCTCGAACCCAACGAGCGCGCCACCGAGCAGACGGGCGTGAACCGCGGCGTGCAGTACTATGCCGTCAAGGCTGTCTATGAGAACCCCGACGGCGAGTCGGAGCTGGTGGGCACGCTGGTGGCCATCGGCACGCGCAACACCGTCTCTGACCTCCAGGCTTCCATCGACGAGGACAACGCCACGGCCCACCTCACCTGGCAGGCCCCGAAGGCTTCGGAATATACGGTGGAGAAGTATCTCGTCTTCCGTGGTGGCAAGCAGATTGCCGAGACCAAGGCCACGTCCTACGACGACACCAACATCCCCGAGGGCGACTACGAGTACAATGTCAAGACGGTCTATACCGACGGCTTTGTCTCTCTCCCGATAGCCGTGGCCGTGAGCTATGGCGAGGAGATCGTCTATGGACTGCCCTTCAACGAGGACTTCAACAGCGGCCTGCTGCCCGCCGACTGGGCCGTGGAGCGCATCAACGAGTCGATGAAGATAGACTACGTTTGGCGCTTCGACAACTGGTTTGAGCTCCCCGTCTCGGGTGGTGGCTTCGAGGGCAACTTCGCTTCTATCTGCTCTTCTATCTCTCCGCTCGTCAATATGTTCGCCGCCCTGGAGACTCCCTGCCTCTACAGCAAGCTGCAGGCCGACGAGAAGGTCTTCATCGACTTTGACATCGATTACTGCACCGTCGATAAGGCTACGGGTCAGAAGTCGGAGGCCGGCCTGAAGTATTCCTACAACAAGAACGAGTGGGCCGACGTCTGCGACGCTTTCGACGGCTACCACGTGGAGGATCTGGCCGCGGGCGAGACCTGCAAACCGCAGCACCTCTCATTTGACGTCACCAGCTGCTTCGCCGAGAACTCTCCGCTTTACTTCGCCTGGTTCTACAATGCGAAGAAGGCTCAGCACATCGCCATCGACAACGTGAAGATCTACATCGTCAACGGTTCGGGCATCCAGAGCACGGAGACGACCGCGAACCAGGCCGACGCGCCCATCTATAGCCTCAGTGGCCAGCGCGTGGCGGGCGACCGCAGCAGCCTCCAGCCGGGCATCTATGTCCAGAATGGCAAGAAGATCGTCGTGAAGTAAAACCACTGGCCTTCAGGGCCCTACTATAATGAATGCCGCCAACGAACGGACCCTCGGGTCTTTCGTTGGCGGCATTGTTTTTTTTACGCTTGCAGCCCGGGCGGCGTCAGCCCATGATATCCTGCTGCGCGCGGTCCATCTCGGCAGTCGCCACGGCGAAGCGCTGCTCCGATCCGCAGGCCTTGACAAGCATGGCGGTGATGCTTTCGCCACAGTCGGAATAGTCAAGCTTCTCGTCGTGGAGCAGCACGTTCATCGCGTCGAGGAGCAAGCGGTAGAGGGAGGCCTGGCGGAAGCTGGCGCCCTGCCCTCCCGCGAGCCTCAGTCCGCTGGCGTAGGCGCGCACCATCGCGCGCACGGTCAGTTCGATCGCCTGGTCGGTATCAATGCCCTCGCCCTCCTGCTGCTTTGCGCAGGCAGCGAGGTGGTCGGCCACGGAGAGACAAGCGCCTTCGAGCAGCGCGGAGAAGTTGCGCTTATACTCTGCCACCAGCGCCTCGTAGCAGGCCTCCGATCCACAGGCCGCGAGCAGCATCGACCTCATATCCATGCGCTGCTGATGCGCCTTGCGCACCATGCGCTCCATCTCCTCGTAGCCGGAATGGATGACCGCCAGGGGGAAGAAGACCGTTTCGAAGAAGGCGGGGGCTATCTGCTCGTAGTAGTCGAGCATCGCCCGCTTCACGTTCTGCGGCTGTCGGCGTTCCTGGACAGATCCCTGCCCACAGTCGATCACGCCCGAGGAAAAAGCGTCGAAGAAGGAGCGCACCAGGGCAGCTTGAAGTTTGTGTTTGTCTGTTTTCATATTTATTTGGAAATCTGCGAGTTAGTTATTATGAGATTCAAGCGGCCCTCCACCCCGGGCACAGGGGATATACACAAAAAAGAGAGTCAGTAAAAAACCAACTCTCTCTTTGTGCGCTCCAGGATGGGCTTGAACCAACGACCCCCTGATTAACAGTCAGGTGCTCTAACCAACTGAGCTACTGAAGCAGTAAGCAATCGTGTATTTCCGAATTGCGAGTGCAAAGGTACGATGAATATTTGAAACCACCAAACTTTTCGGGCAGAAAATTTCCTTTTTCCCGATTTTTTTCATTTTTCCCTACCCAAGGCATCCAAATCTCCTTATTAAATTATACCTTTGCATCTAAAATCAGACATTCCCCTGACCAGCCACCTGCGCCAAGGCTCTCGCTGCCCTCGCTGGCATGGTCGTGGAATACGCATACAAAATCACGAATTCAACCCAAAAATAGAGAGAAATGACCAAAAAGATAATCGGCGTGTTGCTGGCCCTCTGTGCGCTAACGACGAGCTACGCCCAGGACAACAATCGTCACAACTTCGACGTGACGAAGAATCTGGAGGTGTTCAACACGGTCTATAAATACCTCGACATGATGTATGTCGATACGCTCAACGCCAACGAGGTGGTGCGCTACGGCCTGGGGGCCATGCTCAACTCCCTCGACCCCTACACGGTATATTACCCCGCCGACGACACCAAGGAGCTCGACCTGATGCTGACGGGACGCTACGGCGGCATCGGAGCCATCATCCGCTACGACCTGGTGCGCAAGACGGTGGTCATCGACGAGCCGTATGAGGACACGCCGGCGGCCAAGGCGGGACTGCGCAAGGGCGACGTCATCGTGAGCATCGACGACTCCACGATGACGGGGAAGCCCGCGGCCTACGTCTCCAGCCACCTGCGCGGCGACGCGGGATCGACGTTCGAGATCAATATCATGCGCCCCTCGACGGGCAAGACCTTCCGCAAGATCATCACCCGCGAGCAGATCCAGCAACCTGCCGTGGCCTACTACGGCGTGCAGCCGGGCGGCATCGGCTATCTCTGCCTCACCTCCTACACGGAGAACTGCGCCCGCGACGTGAGGCGCGCCGTGCTCGACATGAAGCACCAAGGCATGAAGAGCCTCGTCCTCGACCTGCGGGGCAACGGTGGCGGAAGCGTCCAGGAGGCCATCTCCATCGTCAACATGTTCGTGCCCAAGGGCGAGACCATCCTGACGATGAAGGGCAAGATCAAGCAGGCCAACCGCGAGTTTACGACCAAGGTGGAGCCGATCGACACCGTGATGCCCATCGTCGTCCTCGTCAACGACCAGACGGCCTCGGCCTCCGAGATCACCTGCGGCAGCCTCCAGGACCTCGACCGCGCCGTCGTCATGGGCACGCGCACCTTCGGCAAGGGGCTGGTGCAATCGACCTTCGACCTGCCCTACAACGGCGTCATCAAGCTCACCACGAGCAAATACTACATCCCCAGCGGACGCTGCATCCAGGCCATCAACTACCGCCACGGGCGCGGAGGCTACACGGAGCATATCCCCGACTCGCTGACCCACACCTTCACCACGCGCCACGGACGCATCGTGCGCGACGGCGGCGGCATCAAGCCCGATATCGAGGTGCTGCCCGACTCGCTGCCCAACATCGCCTTCTACCTCGCCTCGACAGGACTCGACTCCACGGAGGCGATGCTCAACTGGGAGGTGAAATATCTCAAGGAGCACAAGACCATCGCACCTGCCGCCACCTTCGAGCTCTCCGACGCCGACTACGAGGACTTCAAGGCGTTTGTCATCCAGAGCGGCTTCAAGTATGACCGCGAGAGCGAGAAGCAACTCAAGAACCTGGTGAAGCTGGCGAAGTTTGAGGGCTACTACGACGAGGCGCGCGCGGAGTTTGACGCGCTCGAACAGCGCCTCAACCACAACCTTGCCAAAGACCTCGACCACAACAAGGAGGTGATCAAGGCCATCCTCGCGGGCGACATCGTGGCGGCCTACTACTTCCAGCGGGGCAGCGTGGAGAACAAGCTGCTCCACGATAAGCAGTGGAAGGAGGCGGTCAAACTGCTCAACGACATGGATCGCTACCAGCGGACGCTCCAGCCTGCGCCCCAGGAGGAGACGGCCAAGACCGAGGGGCAGACCGCCAAGACGGAGGTGACGGCGGAGCCATAGCCTGGCGCTTCTTGTAGAATTCATACACATTTTGCATCATTATATGTATATGAAATATAAGACTTTACGTGGCCTTTGCCGCTGATGCGCTGTTGTACGCTCCGAGATAGTCGAGCACATTCCATACAGAATCTGTTATGTTCGGATATTTATCGTGAACCTTATCATGAACTTTATCGTGAACTGTGTTCAAATCTTTCATTGTGGCAAGCCAAAAAACGCACGACTTGGCGGTGGAACGTGCCGAGTCGTGCGTCTATTAGGTTGAGACGGAGTAGGAGATTTGTCAGGGCTGGCAGCCTACCGCTTCACGAGGTGGCCGATCACCTGCTGGCGGTTGCGGCCCGCGCGATAGGCGACGAGGGAGATGGTAAACTCCGTGAGGCGGAAGTGTTCTGATAAGATAATTGACATGTTCTTGATCATTTTTTGTTTTTGAAGATTGTTATGACGACAGTTTTTTGAAGACTGCTTTAAAGATTGCTTTTTGACGACAGTCTTGAAGACGGCTTTGACGACTGCGAAAGCCCGAAGAAGAGAAGTGGAGAAACAAAAACGTAACAATGTAACAATGTAACAATGTAACAATGTAACAATGTAACAATGCAGCTATATTTCACAACGGTGAGTCTTCCAATAAACTCCCTGGTCGATTCTCCGGACCATCCCTTGGCTTTCCCACCGACTGAGCATGGTGCGCACTCTGCCTTTCTGGACATCAACGCCCCTCACGATCGTGGTGGCGCCATAGGCTTCCTCTGTTGTAAACTGGCCGCCCAACTTCTGATAGATCGCCCTTTTGATGCGCGGAGCGTCGGCTGGGGCATAGGTGGCCGCACGACGAAGTCGAACGTCCCGTCGCTCATCTGCTGGCCTACGCCCGCCTTGCGAAAGCTCTCCACGGCCTGCGGCACGGGCACGTCGGGCGAAAAAAGAAAATACTTGAGGTCGTCGCACTAAGCCTGTCCGCCGATCTGTACGTGCTGGCAATGCTCGCCATGGTTCTGATTCTCAACCTGATTGTTGACTTGATTGTTCTTGTTCATTGTTGTTGAGTTTTGTGAGAAGAGACGTGGATTGTTGCGCGCTTTACCATGGAATATCCTCCTCGTACTCAACTCAGATTTTTACTATTTTTACTTCCCTGTTCTCAAAATTGGCCCTTGGGCCAATCCTATTAATGACCGATTAATGTTTCGATTAACGATGATTAATGTTAAAATAAACCACCGATTCATGTTCCGATTAACGATGATTAATATCCGGATTAATGATGATTAATGTTTCGATTAATGATGATTAATGTCCAGATTAATGATAATTAATGTTGAAAATAAATCACCGATTCATGTTCCGTTTTCGATGATTCATGTTAAAATAAATCACCGATTTAAGCGATGGATGTCCGCCACGAAGATGTCCTGATAGCAGCGGTCCTCATACTCGTTGACCTTGAAGCGGAGGCTGACGGCCACCAATTTGTCCCGGGAGAAGCGGCAGGTGGCCGCGTTGCTCAACATCGTGCAGGCATACTGGTCGGCGTATTTTCTCACCTGTGTTCGCGTCGAGCGTGAGCAAGTCTTCTTCCAAGGCGATTTTCATGTCGCCAGTAGTAGTCATTTTTTCTTCATGGCTGCTTAGATTGTTGTTTTGGTGTTATTTTAAACGAGTTATAGACCAACACTTGCAGCGCTAAGATTCCGCCGCCTGCAAGCGCCAAAAGGATAGGGCAAATACAAAAAGCGCGACTCGGTCGCTGAGGTGCGGACGCCTTGATGCAATTCAAAGATAGCACAATTATTAGAAAACACAGAAACTCGCTTGACTTTTCTCTTTCACCAGTTTGTTGGAGGCAATGGAGAGTTGTTTTAGATTGTTAACAAATGTACAGAAGTGATAATATAACGGGTGTGTACAGGTTAAAAATAGCTAACATTGATAAGTTGTATATATTTGACATGCAGTTATTTATGTTTCTTTATATGGGTATTTTCTTTGATACTACCCTTAGGGGGTTGTTACATTGTTACATTGTTACATTGTTACGTTTGCGTTTTCTGAAACCCATGAAAAAGGGGTGAAAAAATGGTCAAAGAATAGTATATATAAATATATATATTTATATATACTATTCTTTGAGTCCGAGTGGAGTTCATTTTTGCAAATGTAACAATGTAACAATGTAACAATGGTTGGCTTGGACTGTCAGGGGGAAGGTTGACTCGTCCGAAAGTTGGTTGACAGGGGCGTTTGTGTGGTATCAGCGATTTGCCTAAAAATCTTCCCCGCCGCTATGCGTCACGCCTGGCAGCAGTCGAAGCCAAATAGTGAATGGCAGCAGTCGCTTTGTCAACGTGGCGAGTGGTTGTTACATTGTTACATTGTTACGTTTGTGTTTTTCCACTTCACCTTCAATTTTCTCAAATGCGGTTTATCTGTAAAGGATATTCAGAGCGATAGTTAGCGGTTCACATAGCTTTGCTATGTGCCATTTCTCGGAAGACGAAAAAGGTTGGAAATTATTTATGATTTTATTTGGAGGTGTGAAATATTCTTCGTAACTTTGCAGAAGATTTAGCGGCGCTCG
>ULUV01022757.1_pt1 | contig 11990 bp, 20 predicted proteins | sample 1958921 | NCBI WGS metagenome assembly ULUV01 (sample SAMEA4835772, study PRJEB28245) | human gut metagenome | biome: gut microbiome; material: fecal sample | place: Denmark | collected 2008
ATGAACAAAACCACCCTGAACAGTCAGAAAGAGAAACATTCCATACTCTCCTTGCGGAGAGCGACGTCTGTTGCGCTGCCCGGTCTGCGGCTGCACCTTAATTTCTATCCACGCTCTCCTTGCGGAGAGCGACAAAATTCCGTATGCCACATCTGAGCTGATCCTGGAATTTCTATCCACGCTCTCCTTGCGGAGAGCGACAGCCCTCCAACCGTCAAAATTGCAGGGCAGCCAATATTTCTATCCACGCTCTCCTTGCGGAGAGCGACGCCGCAACACACCAAGCGACTTTTGCAGCCGCGGAATTTCTATCCACGCTCTCCTTGCGGAGAGCGACACGGCGCTTGCGGACAGCTTGATTTTGCGTGGGTATTTCTATCCACGCTCTCCTTGCGGAGAGCGACGCCCTTATCTCCAGTGGTGCCATCATAGTATCTCGATTTCTATCCACGCTCTCCTTGCGGAGAGCGACCTGTGGCCGATAAGCTGCTTTAAGTCGCCTTGCGATTTCTATTCACGCTCTCCTTGCGGAGAGCGACCAGCGCCAGGCGTATAACTACATTGCCATTGCCGAAGATTTCTATCCACGCTCTCCTTGCGGAGAGCGACCATCCCGTGATATGCACCGGTAACTTGTTACAGCATTTCTATCCACGCTCTCCTTGCGGAGAGCGACGCAACCCCGCGCGCAGGCCGACAGGCCGCCGCCGTAGATTTCTATCCACGCTCTCCTTGCGGAGAGCGACCGCCATTGGCAGACGGGACAGAGCCGGACGCGACATTTCTATCCACGCTCTCCTTGCGGAGAGCGACATTATAAAACCATTATACCACAGGGGTGCAACAAGTCGATTTCTATCCACGCTCTCCTTGCGGAGAGCGACCCCACGTTACGCGATCATGATTTTCATCCAGTACATTTCTATCCACGCTCTCCTTGCGGAGAGCGACAGGTGGACAAAAACGATTGCGGCAGAAATTAGCAATTTCTATCCACGCTCTCCTTGCGGAGAGCGACGTAAACGCAAAATTATTGCCGCGATCAACGAAGCATTTCTATCCACGCTCTCCTTGCGGAGAGCGACCAAGCTGCAGGACTACGCCACCACCGCAACGGTATTTCTATCCACGCTCTCCTTGCGGAGAGCGACAGCCTTTTGAATAATTGCTATCACAACGGCCTGTATTTCTATCCACGCTCTCCTTGCGGAGAGCGACCGGACGGACGATATGGTACAAGCACAGGAGCTTTATTTCTATCCACGCTCTCCTTGCGGAGAGCGACGCCAGTCGTCATCAAAAACAGGACGGCGTTTTCGGTATTTCTATCCACGCTCTCCTTGCGGAGAGCGACTTCTGCACTACTTGCTTGCCGCCCTGGGCACCGAATTTCTATCCACGCTCTCCTTGCGGAGAGCGACAAATACCTCACCGGGGGCAAAATCCAGCACCCCGATTTCTATCCACGCTCTCCTTGCGGAGAGCGACCGACAAAGACCAGGTAGTTAAGTGCCTGGCGCATGATTTCTATCCACGCTCTCCTTGCGGAGAGCGACACCCAGCAGCGCAAACATACGTTTGAGCGACTGATATTTCTATCCACGCTCTCCTTGCGGAGAGCGACTACATTATGACAATTATAATCTGCACTGCGTGGAGATTTCTATCCACGCTCTCCTTGCGGAGAGCGACGCCGTTTTCGTCCTTCAAATAACATTTTTCGATATATTTCTATCCACGCTCTCCTTGCGGAGAGCGACACTGCTATATCATTTTTGCCCAGTCGGTGACAAACATTTCTATCCACGCTCTCCTTGCGGAGAGCGACACTCATATTCACAACACGTCATCCGGCCGTCCGGGTATTTCTATCCACGCTCTCCTTGCGGAGAGCGACACTAGCAGATTGCACAAAATTTTATCCGATTGGGATTTCTATCCACGCTCTCCTTGCGGAGAGCGACCTATATTCTTCATCATCTTCAACGCCTGCTGTACATTTCTATCCACGCTCTCCTTGCGGAGAGCGACTCAAAGGCATAAAAAAAGCCCGTGCAAGGCTTTAATTTCTATCCACGCTCTCCTTGCGGAGAGCGACGTGCCCCTACTTTCATTATCTATAGTATAACTAATATTTCTATCCACGCTCTCCTTGCGGAGAGCGACCAATGCGGGACCCCGATGTATACCGCACCCTCTCCATTTCTATCCACGCTCTCCTTGCGGAGAGCGACGGGGTCCCCCTGCATGATTGCGTCAAACATCTTTTTATTTCTATCCACGCTCTCCTTGCGGAGAGCGACGCCAGAGTGTAAGACACAGCATAATGGAGAGTAACAATTTCTATCCACGCTCTCCTTGCGGAGAGCGACGTTACACTGCAAGACACCCATCACTTTCCGGCACTATTTCTATCCACGCTCTCCTTGCGGAGAGCGACGTGTTACAGTCTTAGGCATTCAACATCGTGTCGGCATTTCTATCCACGCTCTCCTTGCGGAGAGCGACGGCCTATTTTTTTTATGTCGCAAAAGCTAATAATTTCTATCCACGCTCTCCTTGCGGAGAGCGACTAAAAGCGCCAAAAGTAACGAGACACATGAGAAAAATTTCTATCCACGCTCTCCTTGCGGAGAGCGACCAATATCAAATGTCTGCGAAGCGAGATATACGCATTTCTATCCACGCTCTCCTTGCGGAGAGCGACAAGCGCCAAAAGTAACAAGGCACATGAGAAAAATTTCTATCCACGCTCTCCTTGCGGAGAGCGACATCGCCCGCGATATAGTTTTGCCCCACATTTTGTTATTTCTATCCACGCTCTCCTTGCGGAGAGCGACGCAATCTACCTATGCAAAGTTGCCCCGCGATCTGATTATTTCTATCCACGCTCTCCTTGCGGAGAGCGACGCTCATGTGGTGGCAGAGTAACACCACGATCAAAATTTCTATCCACGCTCTCCTTGCGGAGAGCGACAATTGACGCTGGCACGGGTTTTTTCGTGCTGAATATTTCTATCCACGCTCTCCTTGCGGAGAGCGACAACAATGGGGGCGGTGTGTCGGCTGTCTATTTTATTTCTATCCACGCTCTCCTTGCGGAGAGCGACCGGCGGTTTTCAAGCCGCCGCCCTTTTGTGGGGAGATTTCTATCCACGCTCTCCTTGCGGAGAGCGACGGCGGTATCAAGCCCTCGCCGCGTAGTATCGAAATTTCTATCCACGCTCTCCTTGCGGAGAGCGACGAGGGCGTCCCAGTCGTATTCTTTGGCAATAATCCATTTCTATCCACGCTCTCCTTGCGGAGAGCGACCCCCAACACGAGCATTATAATCCTGGACGAATACCAATTTCTATCCACGCTCTCCTTGCGGAGAGCGACTGCCAAAGGGTCCACTGTGGGCGGTGCCCGCGAAATTTCTATCCACGCTCTCCTTGCGGAGAGCGACGATTCTCTTCCGGCGCTAAGGCTGATACTGTGTCATTTCTATCCACGCTCTCCTTGCGGAGAGCGACGCCCAGACCGCCAAAAAAACATCAATGGCCGGACATTTCTATCCACGCTCTCCTTGCGGAGAGCGACAGTATTATTGTACTGATTATAAGACACGTACACGCATTTCTATCCACGCTCTCCTTGCGGAGAGCGACCTCTCTTATGCTTTATGATACATCCAGTTTGATATTTCTATCCACGCTCTCCTTGCGGAGAGCGACTCGTTATGGTCGTCCCATTGATGTTCAGCTTGTATTTCTATCCACGCTCTCCTTGCGGAGAGCGACAGTTCCTCACGTGTATATTCCCGGTCATAGATGGATTTCTATCCACGCTCTCCTTGCGGAGAGCGACTCATGCCCTCCTGCAAGGCCATTTCATTGTCACGATTTCTATCCACGCTCTCCTTGCGGAGAGCGACACGCGTAGTTTTTCTCTAAGGTGCACAGCACCAGATTTCTATCCACGCTCTCCTTGCGGAGAGCGACCTGGACGATGATCTGCTGACCGCCATTGCAACCCTATTTCTATCCACGCTCTCCTTGCGGAGAGCGACGGTAGACACGGACGGCCTTGTGACCGTCCCTCCAGAAGATTTCTATCCACGCTCTCCTTGCGGAGAGCGACGAATTCTATCTGATATGGCGAACGCTGTTTTCGAATTTCTATCCACGCTCTCCTTGCGGAGAGCGACGGGCATTGCGGATGCTGTAGCGCTTGCCCTAGATATTTCTATCCACGCTCTCCTTGCGGAGAGCGACGCGTTTCACTCCTTTTCTACTACAATATAAATTGGTTAATGCACTTAACAACCAGTTAGGTTGTTAGCCATCTTATTGCTTAAGCTGTATAATGATGGGGCAATCGGTATATCGGCTTCCTTTCTTGGACTTACACGTCCGTTTTTAAGACTGATAACCAGCTCCTCATTCGCAGCGTTCGTTTTATGCAGGTTGAACCACTTTCAGTGCGTTCGTGTCACACCACAGTAGATTGAATAGGCAATGAGTAAAGTTGGTATTTATCTTTTGCACTATAAGTCTTAAGGAGTGACAAATTTATGAACATGAACGCAGTTGGTATTGATGTTTCTAAAGGTAAAAGTATGGTTGCCATCCTTCGTCCTTATGGTGAAATTGTTTCTACACCATTTGAAGTCAAGCATACAGTCAGCGGTATTCGCTCTCTTATCGAACACATTCAAGCCATTGATGGTGAGTCACGCATTGTGATGGAACATACGGGACGTTATTACGAACCCATTGTCCGTGAACTCTCACAGGCTGACCTTTTCGTATCTGCCGTAAATCCCAAACTTATCAAAGACTTTGGAGATAACTCCCTTCGCAAAGTGAAGTCTGACAAAGCAGATGCTTTAAAAATTGCTCGCTATACTCTTGACAGTTGGACAGAACTCAGACAGTATAGTTTCATGGACGAGATTCGTAATCAGCTTAAAATCATGAATCGCCAGTTTGATTTTTACATGAAACATAAAACCGCTATGAAGAACAACCTTATCGGCATCCTTGACCAAACTTATCCCGGTGCAAATACCTATTTTGATAGTCCTGCCCGGGAGGACGGAAGCCAGAAGTGGGTTGATTTTGCTACCACCTATTGGCATGTGGATTGTGTTCGCAAACTGTCGCTTAACGCATTTGTTGACCACTATCAAAAGTGGTGCAAACGTAGAAAGTACAACTTCAGCCAGTCAAAAGCTGTTGAAATCTATGAAGCATCTAAGGAGATTGTTTCTGTACTTCCAAAAGACGATTTGACAAAACTAATTGTCAAACAGGCTGTAGAGCAATTAAATATGGCTTCTCAGACCGTAGAACAGCTTCGTGCTATGATGAATGAAGCTGCCTCCAAACTGCCTGAATATCCTATTGTAATGGCTATGAAGGGTGTCGGTAGATCACTCGGTCCCCAGCTTATGGCTGAGATTGGTGATGTTTCCCGCTTCACTCACAAAGGGGCTATCACCGCCTTCGCTGGCGTTGACCCCGGCGTAAATGAATCCGGTTCTTACGAACAGAAAAGTGTTCCTGCATCCAAAAGAGGTTCTGGCACTCTTCGTAAAACCTTATTCCAGGTAATGGATGCCCTTATCAAAACCAAACCACAGGATGACCCTGTTTATCTGTTTATGGACAAGAAGCGGTCGCAGGGTAAACCTTACTATGTCTACATGACTGCTGGGGCGAATAAGTTTCTTCGCATCTACTATGGACGGGTGAAAGAATATCTTTCATCGCTTTCGAAATAGTCATCTCATACATACCTTTATTTCAGACCAGCGAATATCGGTGGTCTTATTTCAATGTTCAAATTCCTACATAAAACTTTTTGCCTGAAATAATCAATTTACTATTGATTTTTTATTTGCAGGCTTTAAATCGGACAAATTATTTCTATCCACGCTCTCCTTGCGGAGAGCGACTTTGATGGTGGTGTTGCTCTGCCACCACATCAGCAATTTCTATCCACGCTCTCCTTGCGGAGAGCGACACTTTCAATTTTCACCTTGCCCCCTTTTGTACGGATTTCTATCCACGCTCTCCTTGTGGAGAGCGACGGCAAAAATAAAAACACGGCAGAGAGCCAGAAAATTTCTATCCACGCTCTCCTTGCGGAGAGCGACCAAGGGAGAGGAGCAAGACACAAAAGGGAAACTATTTCTATCCACGCTCTCCTTGCGGAGAGCGACTTCATGTTAGAGTCCAATGCCCCTACTCCTACCGTATTTCTATCCACGCTCTCCTTGCGGAGAGCGACGAGGGCAATAATCGTATTTGGGTGTACTTTCAGATTTCTATCCACGCTCTCCTTGCGGAGAGCGACAATATCCCACTTCCAAACGCTCACATAATAGCTATTTCTATCCACGCTCTCCTTGCGGAGAGCGACAACGGACATGAGACATCGCCTTATAGAGTTGTGATTTCTATCCACGCTCTCCTTGCGGAGAGCGACCCATCATGTTTGTCAATCTCCGTGTTGTGGATGATTTCTATCCACGCTCTCCTTGCGGAGAGCGACCTGCGATTGATGTTTTTTTGGCTGTGTGGGCGGTTATTTCTATCCACGCTCTCCTTGCGGAGAGCGACTCCAAAAATCCGATAATAAGTGTTAATGAGGTACCATTTCTATCCACGCTCTCCTTGCGGAGAGCGACGCCTTATCAGCGATGAGGTCAATGCAAACAATGTGATTTCTATCCACGCTCTCCTTGCGGAGAGCGACGCCAGGCCCTGGCCCGGAGCCGCCGACGCCTGGATTTCTATCCACGCTCTCCTTGCGGAGAGCGACGGATTTTATGCCGATATGATGGCCTTAACTGCGATTTCTATCCACGCTCTCCTTGCGGAGAGCGACCTTGCAGTACTTCACGTTCGAGGGCATCATCTACGATTTCTATCCACGCTCTCCTTGCGGAGAGCGACTTCGCCCTGGCCCTCAACCTCGCGCATGTTGGCGATTTCTATCCACGCTCTCCTTGCGGAGAGCGACGGTATTGGTCTGGTGTTCCTCTGGTGGGGTGTCCGATTTCTATCCACGCTCTCCTTGCGGAGAGCGACACAGCGGATATGACGGACTGAGCAAAGTGACTGTATTTCTATCCACGCTCTCCTTGCGGAGAGCGACGCTTCATTTTTAAGGGGTCGTTCGTGCTTTTCCGATTTCTATCCACGCTCTCCTTGCGGAGAGCGACATAATAGCGGTTGGCATGCGTGTTGCCACCGCGATTTCTATCCACGCTCTCCTTGCGGAGAGCGACCGCACCGGACATTGCCACGTCAAGCTGGTCTCGATTTCTATCCACGCTCTCCTTGCGGAGAGCGACACGCAGACACAAAAAACACCTCATTTCACAAATTATTTCTATCCACGCTCTCCTTGCGGAGAGCGACCAAGTGTTCGCAGTACATGTACAGGCAACTGTTCAATTTCTATCCACGCTCTCCTTGCGGAGAGCGACTCAAGTCTCTTGCGGTTTTCGGCATCCGAAGTAATTTCTATCCACGCTCTCCTTGCGGAGAGCGACCCATCATGTTTGTCAATCTCCGTGTTGTGGACGATTTCTATCCACGCTCTCCTTGCGGAGAGCGACGTGGAGCACAACCAAACTGGAATACAATCCGATTATTTCTATCCACGCTCTCCTTGCGGAGAGCGACCTTGACGGTCTCAAACGTAAACTAAACCAGCACCGATTTCTATCCACGCTCTCCTTGCGGAGAGCGACCACAAACCAAACAAACACAAAAAACCTACCAAGGAGATTTCTATCCACGCTCTCCTTGCGGAGAGCGACAAAAGCCATCAAAATTCGCATAAACCTCATTGATAATTTCTATCCACGCTCTCCTTGCGGAGAGCGACTTTTGTGGGTGCTTCGCAAGGTTCCGATACTGGATTTCTATCCACGCTCTCCTTGCGGAGAGCGACCTTCAGGCGGTGGCCGAACGGGATCAGGTAGCTATTTCTATCCACGCTCTCCTTACGGAGAGCGACACGATTTTCGCGGTTAGGCCGTATGATGCGCCCATATTTCTATCCACGCTCTCCTTACGGAGAGCGACTTAATCCGCAATTCACCGCTAACCAAATCCAAATAATTTCTATCCACGCTCTCCTTACGGAGAGCGACGATGCTTACGCCCCTGTCTGTGCCGCGCTCACTGTATTTCTATCCACGCTCTCCTTACGGAGAGCGACAGGTGATGCGTTCTATTTGGATTTGGTTAGCGGTATTTCTATCCACGCTCTCCTTACGGAGAGCGACCAGACAGATTGCAATTCATACGATACATAATTAAATTTCTATCCACGCTCTCCTTACGGAGAGCGACGGTTGCCGGTAGGCCTTAACGGAGCCCCTTGTGGGCATTTCTATCCACGCTCTCCTTACGGAGAGCGACTTAAGAGTGTTATAGCTGGTACATTTCGAAGTCTGATTTCTATCCACGCTCTCCTTACGGAGAGCGACCCACCAGTAAAAACCGTCAACGTTCGCGGTCACGATTTCTATCCACGCTCTCCTTACGGAGAGCGACTTTCCGGCTCCGGCGACTATGTGCAGTACAATTAATTTCTATCCACGCTCTCCTTACGGAGAGCGACTGGTTTGCGCAATATTGACCAACTCCAAATCCATATTTCTATCCACGCTCTCCTTACGGAGAGCGACGGTGTTGGCGTTGGGAATTCCAACATCCGTATCATTTCTATCCACGCTCTCCTTACGGAGAGCGACCGACAAATGTTGCAGGCTCGCCGCTTGCCACCCGGTCATTTCTATCCACGCTCTCCTTACGGAGAGCGACTGGACAGACAACAACCAAACTAACAGCAAGGTACATTTCTATCCACGCTCTCCTTACGGAGAGCGACCTTTAATTGTGGTGTTACTCTGCCACCACATCAGCAAATTTCTATCCACGCTCTCCTTACGGAGAGCGACAATCTTACCACCAGTTGACACATCATCAGTCAGTATTTCTATCCACGCTCTCCTTACGGAGAGCGACCCGTGGGGGTGATCTCTGTTATCTTGATAATATAATTTCTATCCACGCTCTCCTTACGGAGAGCGACGCGTGGAACCGTTTTACACAACGCCGTGATTTCATTTCTATCCACGCTCTCCTTACGGAGAGCGACCTTGGCAACGTGGAAGCCGCATTACTTATGTGGAATTTCTATCCACGCTCTCCTTACGGAGAGCGACTTAATTTTCCCGCCCGTTGATACATCATCAGTCAGCATTTCTATCCACGCTCTCCTTACGGAGAGCGACGTTGTTCCTCTAAAATCATATCTTCTTCCATCGTTATTTCTATCCACGCTCTCCTTACGGAGAGCGACTTATCAAGATAAGTTTTCTATTCCGTCCGCCTAAAATTTCTATCCACGCTCTCCTTACGGAGAGCGACCGGGCAATGTCATTAAGTTAAGATGACAAAAGAAAGATCTCTATACTAGAAATGGTATAGGGGTCTTTTTTTTACGGCAAAAAACGCTTGACACAAGTGACAGAATGTGCGGCCGCTTTCGCTACTGATCGAATAGAGAGGTAGCGAAAGCGGCCCTTGTAATTAGCAAAGAGTTAATTGCAAGGAGGTTCTTACATGAAACCAAAACACATTAAAAAGCTTTTAATGTCGGAAATTGAAACCGTTGCAAACGCTTCCGATAAGTACTGTTCAAATCCGGGGCGTGATTTTTCACGGAAACGAAAACTCTCGTTCAAAAAAGTTGTGGAAAGTATTATCGGAATGGGGAGCAAGGGACTTACAAATGAGCTGATTGACATCTTTGATAATGAGCCTGACATGCCCTCAACCTCTGCTTTTGTACAGCAACGGAGCAAAATCAAGCCGGAAGCCTTCAAGGATATAATGGCAGGGTTTACAGAAAAGATAACCAGGCAATCTATCCAATTAAGATTGTTGGCGGTAGATGGTTCCGATATTCAAATTGCAACTAATCCAGATGACGAAGATACTTACTTTCAGGGGGCAAATGGTCAGAAGCCTTACAGTTTAATCCATTTAAACGCCCTTTATGATCTTGAACAACATATTTATGTTGATTCGAGAATACAAGGACGTATGAGCTGGAATGAACATAAGGCATTGCAAGAAATGGTTGATAAATCAAATATCGAGAAGGCCTTGGTTATTGCAGACAGGGGATATGAATCTTATAACAACATGGCGCATATACAAGAAAAAGGATGGTTCTTTTTGATACGTGTAAAAGATGGAAAAACTGGCATAAAGGAGGGCTTGCTACTTCCTGAAGAGGATGAATTTGATATTGATATTTGCTTAAAGCTTGTACGAAAGCAAACCAAACAAGTCAAGGAACTGCTGAAAGATAAAAATAAATACCGGTTTGTCCCTCATAACGTAAATTTCGATTATTTACCGGAGAAAACAAGAAAAGCAGATCCTGTCACATTTTATGAGTTAAAGTTCAGGATAGTCCGTTTTGAAATAGGAACTGACCGTTACGAAACAATACTCACGAACCTTGACAAAGATGATTATCCGACGGCGGAGTTAAAAAGACTGTACGCTGCACGCTGGGGAATTGAAACATCATTTCGAGATTTAAAGTATACGTTAGGCATGCTTGATTTTCATTCAAAAAAGGTGATGTCCATCCATCAAGAAATCTATGCACATTTGATTATGTATAACTTCTCTGAAATGATTACCTCGCACGTAGTCATTGCTAAAAAGCAAAGAAAGTATACATATAAAGCGAACTTCTCAGTTGCTGTCCATATGTGCAGACGTTTCTTTTATGAAAGAGCATCACCGCCTGATTTGGAAACCATAATTGCAAGAAATCTTATACCAATACGGCCAGAACGACATCGAACTCGAAATCTGACTGCGAAGGTTTTTCATGGCTTCTTGTATAGAGTAGCATAATTGTGCAGAATTGAATATTATTTTTTGACAGACTTTGGTCTGTCTTATTGTGTTATCCGAAAATAAAAAAAGAGCGATTGAAGATATAAATATCTCCATCGCTCTTTATATTTTAGGCGAACCTCTTAATTGCTCAATGTAAACTTAATGACATTGAGCGACCGGGTTGATTTTTTTTTTGCGTGACGTATCATTATTTCTATCCACGCTCTCCTTACGGAGAGCGACACCCATAACTTTCCGACACTGCACGACATACTTATTTCTATCCACGCTCTCCTTACGGAGAGCGACTCGTAATTTTACGCAAAAGAGACACCCCCTCACAATTTCTATCCACGCTCTCCTTACGGAGAGCGACAAAATCAAAAAGAGCAATAAGAGGTTTAAGACACATTTCTATCCACGCTCTCCTTACGGAGAGCGACGTCAATGGCGGCGGTCGGTCAAGCTGTTTCGGCAATTTCTATCCACGCTCTCCTTACGGAGAGCGACAATCGTAATTTTACGCAAAAGAGACACCCCCTCACAATTTCTATCCACGCTCTCCTTACGGAGAGCGACTGGAAAAAGTCCCCGCCGACGTGTACTATCAGGCCCACATTTCTATCCACGCTCTCCTTACGGAGAGCGACAATCGTTTCGGCCGTCCTATTGATGTACAACTTGTATTTCTATCCACGCTCTCCTTACGGAGAGCGACGATGCTGAATGCCTAAGACTGTAACACCCATATATTTCTATCCACGCTCTCCTTACGGAGAGCGACCTGCCGAAACAGCTTGACCGACCGCCGCCATTGACATTTCTATCCACGCTCTCCTTACGGAGAGCGACACACTCTTCAATACGAGTATTATAATAGCATGAGAATTTCTATCCACGCTCTCCTTACGGAGAGCGACACCAGCAGCGGTAAAAGCAGCCATCGCGGAAGCATTTCTATCCACGCTCTCCTTACGGAGAGCGACCGATCTGAAAGGAGAACGACAATGCCCCAAACAATTTCTATCCACGCTCTCCTTACGGAGAGCGACCGCCGGG
>ULUV01034128.1_pt1 | contig 11978 bp, 8 predicted proteins | sample 1958921 | NCBI WGS metagenome assembly ULUV01 (sample SAMEA4835772, study PRJEB28245) | human gut metagenome | biome: gut microbiome; material: fecal sample | place: Denmark | collected 2008
GGCATCGTCCTGGCTGATGCCCTGCGCGTTGCGGTACCACGTGCCGCCGAGATTGCCGATGCATTCATAAAGATCGTCGGCGCAGGTGATATCAAGCTCGGACAAAGGGGCGAGCACGCGGCGCGCGAGATCCGGCGGCAGCACGTCCGTAAGCGGCAGGATCGCAAAGTCGGCGCAGGCCTCGGAAGAGCCGAAATCGCGGCTCCCGGCGCAGCGGGCGGATTGATCGGGCGTATTCAATTTGCGCAAGCGCTTGACTAAAATAAAAAGGTTGACCGTAAAGAGGCCCGCAGAGGCTTTGCCTTCAGAGGGCGCTTTGCGGGCAATGGGAAACGATTATAGATGTTCGCGCCGCCGGCTCGGAGGCCGCCGCGGGCCCGTAGAAAAGTCGGGCCCATGACGCAGGGCGCCGGCGCAAGACAACACGTGGGGAAGGCAAAAAGTGACGCTAGCTGTTTTCGATATTGAATATGAAGGACTGCGCCGTCGTGAGACGACCTCGGGCAATCCCGCCGTTCGCGAATCCGTGATCGGTCTGGATGCGATGCTCACCAATGCCGGCCGCGCGCTTTTCGGCTATCTCGTCGAACCCGAGGTGGACGTGCGCGCTACCGACGAAGTGGGGTGCCTTGAGGTCGATCTGGGCTTTAACGCCAACTATGGCATGGCGCGCCGCGCCTCGCTTGCGGGCGTGCCGCAGTACATCGATCCGCAGCCGGCGGTCGTGATGGAGGCTCTCGGTCTTCGCGCGCCCGATCTTGCCGATGCCTCCGAGGCCGAGCGCCCCGAAGGTTGGGTGAGCGGCCTTATTCCGCTGTTGATCAGATTGAACGGCCGACACATCGACCGCGTTTTTCTCACGGGCGACCTGGTCGACGTCGAGGTGGGCGACGAGGTCTTCCATATTCCGGTGAACACCTACCGGCTGTTGCGCCACATCGGCGTGCGCCGTGGTCTGCAGCAGTTGGTGAGCGCCATCGCCGATCCCGACATTTCCCGCATCATTTTCTGCGAGCGCGAGACCCGCGCGCCGATCCTTGAGCTCGGCGCGGGAGACATCACCTCGCTTGCACTCGTTGAGGATGCCGAGGTGCCGCTTGTTGACGAGGTTCGCACCATGGCGCTTGCGCTTGCAGCGCCCGTGTTCCGCAACGACGACTGCTGGAGCTTTACCGACGGTCTGCAGACAATTCACGCGCACATGTGCGACGAGGAATTCCTGCACACGATCGACAGCGGCGTCTTCGGCCTGCGTCCGGGCGAAATTCTCATCGTCAACATGCACGTGACGACCGTGCAGCGTGCCGACGAGGGTCTTGTGAGCACCTATGACATCGTGCGCGTGATCGACCACCGCAAGCCTGGCAAGCACATCCTGATTCCGGGCATCTGATCCTGTCTTCAACCAACGTCTGCCCCGTCGCCGGCCGATTACGGCTCATCCTGCCTGATCTTGACCGGCGCGCGGCGGGCTTTTAGCTCGTCAAGCGGACATTTTTTAAGCAGGTCTGAGGAGTTTCATTTGGGTTTCGGTAACGAGGGCGTCTCGGGAAAGAGGCGCGTACGCACATTCGTGGCGGCGGTTTCGGTGGCAACATTCTTGTTTGCCGGCGCGCTTTTTGCCGCGGCAACCGAAGCGCAGGACTTCAGCGCCCAGCCCGGCCTGGTGATCCTGCCGGAAAGCTCGTTCCCGGCGCTTAAAAACGCCAGAGAACAGGCCGACAAGAGCCCGGTGGACAAGCTTGCGGCGCAAAACGCAGCTGCTAGTGGCGCGAAGGCGCTCACTGCGGGAGGAAAGTCCGCGGACAGCGACACCGCTGCGGGCGACGAAGCCGTCGACGACAACGCGATTGCCGTGCCGTTTTTCAGCAAGCCCATGCGCATCGGCGTGCAGCTTGATTTCGTGAGCTACAACAACGGCGCGGCCTACCGCAAGACCCGCGAGCAGCTCCAAGGCGTTTTTGGCGATCGAAACGTCGAATTCGTGTCGCTTAACGTCGAACAGTTGGTGAACGCCATCACCGACAACGAGGTCGACTTCCTCATTCTTGATGCGGGCTTTTACACGCGCTACGAAACGATGAACGGCCTCAAGGCCGTCGCCTCGGTCTGGCCCTTGTCCTCGGCCGACCCGTCCGTGGGAGCGGGCTCGCTTTTTATTTCCCGCTCGGACGACGATTCGATTGCTTCTCCCAAGGACCTGGGCGGCAAGACGATCGCCGCCTACTATCCGACGAGCTTTACGGGCTATCTCGTTGGTCTTCGGGACCTCTATCAGCGCGGCGTCGTGATCGAGTCGCTTACCGACAAAGTGGTGTTTCTCGGCGCCGATCCCGAGCGCATTGCGCAGGCCGTCATGAGCGGTCGGGTCGATGCGGCCATTCTCCCGGCGTGCGAATTCGAGCGGATGGTGAACAAAGAGCACTTCGACCGCTCGCGCTTTCATCTTCTGGGACTTCGCGACTCGGGCCTCAAGCAGTGCGCGCACTCGACCGAGCTCTACCCGAGCTTTTACTTTGCAGCGCTACCCGAGGCAAGCCAGGTGTTGAGAAAGTCCGTGGGCACGGCGCTTTTTACGATGAATACCGGCATCGAAGCCGTTGACTGGAGCCTGCCCGCATCAAACCGCGCGGTGCACGACCTGTTGTTTGACCTCAAGGTCGGGCCCTACGCCAATCTTGCCGCCTGGCGGCTTTCGACCTTCGCAAAGGAACAGTCCACCACCGTGATGATCTTTCTCGGGGTGTGCTTTCTCATCATCTTCTACGCCGGCTCCTTGTCCGTGCTCGTTCGGCGCCGCACGAAGCTCCTTGCGCAGGCCGTCGCCGACCGCGACCGCATCGAGCGCGAGGCTGCAGCTAGCCGCGACCACATCGCAAACCTTGAGCGCACGGGCATCGTGGGACAGATGTCGACCATGATCGCCCACGAATTGAAGCAGCCGCTCGGGGCGATCACGAACTTCGCCAACGGCCTTCTGCGCCGCTGCCGCCGCGGCCAGATCGATCCCAAGGTCCTCACCGAAGTGCTCGAGGAAATCGTCGAGCAGGGCACGCGCGCAAGCGAAATCGTCAACCGCGTGCGCGCCTACGCCAAGCACCAGAATCCCAAGCTCACGATGGAGGACATGAGCGTCTCGGTCGATCGGGCCATTGAAACGTTCGTGCGCTCGCGCCGCACGACCGCGCCCGTCGTGCGCCAGATCATTCCGTATCTGTGGGCCGACATCGACGGCTGGGAGATCGAGCTTGCGGTGCTCAATATTTTGAAGAACGCGGCCGACGCGATCGAAGGGGTTGAAGACGGCGAAATCCATGTCGAGGTGAAGCCCGAGGACCGCTACTGGCGCATTGAGGTCACCGACAACGGCCCCAAGGTGACGCAGGAAGACGTCGACCGCTTCATGATGCCCTTGGTGACCACCAAGGAAAACGGCCTGGGGTTGGGCATTTCGATTGTGGCCAACATCGCTGAGCGCCACCACGGGCGCCTGATCGGCATTGCCAACCCCGAGCGCGGCGTGACGATCTGTCTTGACATCCCGCGCGCGGTGATGCCTGAACACACCGCGATCTAGTGACAATCGAGTCAATGTAAAGACGCCCGCAAGAGCCCCGGTCTGCGCCCGGTCTGACTGATTTTGCTTAGGCAAAACGGGCGCGGCTCGTCCATAATTAATAGGTTAGGTTCAATTTGTGCCGCATTCCGGCGACGGCGCCCTGCACCCATTGCGTGAGAGCAGGGGGTGCGTGGGATTTTTATGCGGCTTTTTGCAACAACCGGCGATCCTCAGATTCTCGTCGGTTTCTATTGGAAAAGAGAAAACAATGTCTCAAACGATTCTGCAAAGCGTTCCCGTCGGCAAGAAGGTCGGCATCGCTTTTTCAGGCGGTCTCGACACCAGCGCCGCCCTTCGTTGGATGAAGAACAAGGGTGCGTTCCCCTATGCCTACACGGCTAATCTCGGTCAGCCCGATGAGGACGACTATGAGGCGATTCCGCGCCGCGCCATGCAGTACGGTGCTGAGAACGCGCGTCTCATCGACTGCCGCCCGCAGCTCGTTGCCGAAGGCATTGCAGCCATCCAGTCCGGCGCATTCCACATTTCGACGGCCGGCGTGACCTACTTCAACACCACGCCGCTCGGCCGCGCCGTGACGGGCACCATGCTCGTTGCCGCCATGCGCGAGGACGGAGTCGACATCTGGGGCGACGGTTCGACCTACAAGGGAAACGACATCGAGCGCTTCTACCGCTACGGTCTGCTCGTCAACCCCAACCTCAAGATCTACAAGCCCTGGCTTGACACCCAGTTCATTTCCGAGCTTGGCGGCCGCGCCGAAATGAGCGCGTTCTTGAACGCCGAAGGCTTTGAGTACCGCATGAAGGCCGAGAAGGCCTACTCGACCGACTCGAACATGCTCGGCGCCACGCACGAAGCCAAGGACCTCGAGCAGCTCGGCACCTCCATGAAGATCGTCGACCCGATCATGGGCGTCGCTTTCTGGGATCCGAACGTCGAGATCGCCCCCGAAGAAGTGACGGTGCGTTTTGAAGAAGGCCAGCCCGTTGCCCTCAACGGCAAGGAATTCCCGAACCCGGTCGAACTCATGTACGAAGCCAACCGCATCGGCGGCCGTCACGGTCTCGGCATGAGCGATCAGATCGAAAACCGCATCATCGAAGCCAAGAGCCGCGGCATCTACGAAGCCCCGGGCATGGCGCTTCTCTTCATCGCGTACGAGCGCTTGATCACGGGCATCCACAACGAGGACACGATTGAGCAGTACCACATCAACGGCCGCAAGTTGGGCCGCCTGCTCTATCAGGGCCGTTGGTTCGACAGCCAGGCCATCATGCTGCGCGAAAGCGCCATGCGCTGGGTTGCCCGTCCGATCACCGGCGAAGTGACGCTCGAACTGCGCCGCGGCAACGACTACACGATCCTTGATACCCGCTCGCCCAACCTGACGTACGAACCGTCGCGTCTGACGATGGAAAAGGGCGACTCGATGTTCACGGCCGTCGACCGCATCGGCCAGCTCACGATGCGCAACCTCGACATCACCGATACGCGTGCGAAGCTGCAGACCTACGCCAAGACCGGGCTTCTTTCCGGCGGCGAAGGCTCCGTGGTGCCGATGCTTACCGGCAAGAAAGAGTAAGATTGCGCGTTCGGCGGCAAAGGCCGCAGGGTGAGCGGAATTTGATTTCTGCGTAGCCTTGTCGGCCCTGCCTCAAACGATGGCCTGAAGCGAAGGCTTCAGGCACGAAGCCCCGAGGGGGCGCTTGACGACAACGTAAAGCGCCTTCGAAGGGCTTGATTTTTGCCGTTTTGTCGTTTTTGCCGTTTGGATCTTCAAAGTAAGATTTCCATTTTTTGGGACGAAGGAAAATGTCGGCAACTGCTACCAAGTATTCCGACCATGACACAGGCGACAGCGCCTACAACCATAGTGCCGAGCAGGTGCGCCTGAGCGTGCTCGGGTTTGCCGTGGTGCTCACGCTCGGGTTCTCGGCCGTCGAGCTGATCGGCGGCTACTACGCCAACTCTCTGGCGTTGATCGGCGACGCCGGCCATATGGCCACCGACTCGGCGAGTCTTCTTTTTGCCTTGATCGCCAACTTCATCTCGCGCCGTGGCGCGGATGCCACCCACAGCTTCGGACACGGCCGCATCGAGGTGCTCGCCGCATTCCTAAACGGCCTCGTGATGCTGGGCGTCGTGGGCTGGATCTTTTATGAAGCCGTGGGGCGCCTGGAAAATCCCCCGGCCGTCGCGGGCGGCTCGGTGATGGTGGTTGCCGTGATCGGTCTCATCATCAACATCGGCGTTGCCTGGTCCCTGTCGCGCGACAAGAAAAACGTCAACACCCGTGCGGCGCTGCTGCACGTGATGGGCGACCTGCTGGGGTCGCTTGCCGCCATCGCCGCCGGTGCCCTCGTCTACTTTGGAGGCGAAGCGTTTGCGCTCGCCGACCCGATCCTTTCCTTCTTCGTCGGCCTTCTGGTGCTGCGCGGCACCTTCGGCGTCTTGAAGGAGTCGAGCGCCGTGCTCCTTGACGCGGTTCCCGAAAACATCAACTACTTCGACGTGGGCGATGCCCTCTCCAAGATCGAAGGCGTGCGCCACGTGCACGATCTGCACGTCTGGACGCTTGCGCCCGGACACGGTTCGGTGACTGCGCACCTTCTCATGGCCGACGATGTCGACTGGAAGAAGGTTTTGGATGACGCCCGTGCGATGCTTGAAAAGGAATTCGGGATCGACCACATCACGCTGCAGCCCGAGTGGGGCGGCGAGCAGTGCCAGTGGGAGTGCGTGCAGGGCGTCTGCCGCAGAAAGGATGTCGCCTCGCAGCAGGCGGATGCTGCCGCAAAGGCGGCATAATCACTGAGCCGGGAGGTTGGGAAGAAAGCTGAGTCAGTTTTCTCAACCTCATCACATTCCGGCGATTTTGCAAGCGGCCGGCACGACGTTTTCATTGAGGCGCCGCGACCGGCTGTTTTCATGCCGGCTGACAGGACCCATGATTGGTCTTGCAGCCCGTCAATTTTTTGTCAGGAACACCCATGCAGGACATACTCATCAATTGCTCGCCGCGTGAGACGCGCGTCGCCGTTTTGATCGACGGCATTCTCGAGGATCTGCACATCGAGCGCGTCGCCAACCGCGGCCTCGTGGGCAACGTCTACATGGGGCGGGTGCTGCGGGTGCTGCCCGGCATGCAGTCGGCCTTCGTCGACATCGGGTTTGAACGCACGGCGTTTCTGCACATTCTTGATATCGAGGGCGCGAGGCTCGAAAACGGCGAGTACAAGCCGATTGAAAAAATGCTTACCGACGGGCAGCGGCTTCTCGTTCAGGTTTCGAAGGACCCGATCGGCACCAAGGGCGCGCGGTTGACGACCACGATTTCCCTTGCGGGCCACAAGCTCGTCTACCTGCCGCAGGATCCGCACATCGGCGTGAGCCAGCGCATTGAGGACGAAGCGCGCCGCGAGAATCTGCGCGAGCAGTGCACGCGCCTGCGTCCGGCCGAGGAAAAGGGCGGCTACATCGTGCGCACATGCGCCGAGGAAAGCGCTTCCGACGTTGAGCTGATCGAAGACATGCGGTACTTGAGCGCCCTCTGGAAGACGATCAAGGCGCAGACGGCCAAGGCGAGCGCGCCGAGCCTTCTCTACGAGGATCTGCCGCTTGCCAAGCGCGTGCTGCGCGACCTTGTGCAGGCCGAGACGGGCCACATCTATGTCGACAGCCGTCAGAACTTCGAGGCCCTGAAGGACTTCGCGCGCAAGTACGTGCCCTCGGCAGAGGCGCTTCTCGTGCACTACACGGGCGAGCGTCCGCTTTTTGAGGTCTACGGGGTCGATGAGGAAATCGAGCGCGCGCTCGGGCGCCGCGTTCCGCTCAAGTCGGGCGGCTACCTCGTGGTCGACCAGACCGAGGCGATGACGACGATCGATGTGAACACCGGCGGCTTTGTCGGCAAGCGCGACTTCTCGCAGACGGTCTTTAAGACCAACCTTGAGGCCGCGCAGACGATTGCGCGGCAGCTGCGGTTGAGAAACTTGGGCGGCATCATCATCATCGACTTCATCGATATGGCAAGCGACGAGCACCGTGCGGCGGTTCTGTCGGAATTGCGCCGCGCCGCGGCGGCCGACCGCACCAAGCTCACGATCTCGGACTTCACCGAACTCGGCCTCGTGGAAATGACTCGCAAGCGCACCCGCGAGAGTCTCTCGCACGTGCTCTGCGAGACGTGCCCGGTCTGCGGCGGCCGGGGCGAAATCAAGACCTCGCGCACGGTCTGCTACGAGATCATGCGCGAGATCGTGCGCATGTACCGGCAGTACCGTGATGCGCGCGCCTTCAAGGTGCTCGCGAGTCAGGCTGTGATCGACATGTTCCTCGACGACGAGTCGGCTGCGTTGAACCTCCTGCAGGACTTCGTCGAAAAGCCCGTGAGCCTTGAGGTCGAGCCCGTCTATACGCAGGAACAGTACGACGTTGTGATTTCCTAAAAAATCTGTAGAATGCGGCTCTCATTTGAGCCGTGTGTTCATCCACGGTTGAGATTCTCTTTGCGCCTTCTGCTTACGCCGAAGGCGCTTTTTTTCGTTCATGGGGCATGGGTTTGTCGTCAAGCTTTGCCCTCGACCGGTAAAGAGCGTCCTGCGCTTTTCGGATCAAGAAGAAAATAAAGGATCATGAAGGATCTTTTAGGTACGGGACATCGCTGCTTTGCGCGGGCATTGCGTTTTAAGACGCTCATGGTTCCCGCATGATCCCGCTCTGCCCCCATCTTGACGGTGAAAGTTTAAAAGCCTTTTTGCGGCCTTTTAATGAGGCAGCAGCACCTTCGAAAAAATTCGCCGGCCAGGATGGTTCGTCAAGGTCCAAAGCGCTTTCAGACGCGTTGCGTCGTCAGCAACGTGCTGTCGATGAGCTTTTAAGGGATGTTGAAGGGAAGCCGGGAAGGAGGAAAGGCGAGGAAAAGCGCAGGCAAAAAAATAGCCTGACCAGGGAAATAGGGTCAGGCTTGAAAATGCAGCAAACTTCAATGCTCGCTTTCGAAGAGGGAGGGCTTCGAAAACGGCCCCTCGGGAATCTGCTGCACAGGGAGGCAACCAGGCTGTCGCCTACTGCGCTACGTACTTTATCTTATTTTTAGGTCTTTTGGGGTAATTCGAGGTATAGGTAATATCTCTTAGTCCGACCCTGGGTGCGGACGGCGGTTGTGAAAGTATCCGACAAGAGATCAGGGTTTTCCGTAGTCTTCCGACGACGCTCCACGAGACCTTTGAAGCGGTTCGTCAGAGCGCTTTCAGACCTTGCCGACAGGGCGTCCGGCGGCTCCTTTCGGCTTCTTTCCGGCCTCTTTTCAGCGCTTCCCGGCGCTCGGAAAAAGACCCTGCAGCGGCGCTTTTCACGGCCTTTCAAAGCAGTGCTGGGATTTTCCCGTACGGCACAACATATAGTAATAGCATATTTCTTGATCCCTAGTAATGGTATATTTCGAGGTGCGCTCGGTGGGTGCGGCAGGTCTTTCGGCCGGGTACCACTGAGGTATTGCCAAGGCGGCCAACCCTTGCTATCGTCAGCGCATCGCAGGATTTCGACAAGGGCGCCGCAACGGCGTCTTTTGTTGTTCAATCCGGCCGGAGTTCCCTTTGGTTTCCCTCGAGCGGCGCAGGCCGCGTGCTCGATGAAGTCGACCAGGGGCACTCACAGACGGCGCCAGAGGGTTGATCCTTCGGCTTTTGTTCCGGTTTTCGGGCTTTGCGCCCGACGACGGGATCGATCTGGTGATGAAGAAGAAAAACACACGCAACTAGGAGTAAGACAAGGATGACCTCGGAGCTCAAGCACCTCATCAAACGCGATGGGTCGATCAAGGATTTCGATTCGCAGAAGATCGTTCGAGCCATTGAACGCGCGGGCAAGGCCACCTGCGAGTTCGGTGCGGAGCGCGCCGAGGAGTTGACCGAAAAGTTCGTGTTGCCCAAGCTCCTTGAGCTCAACGTCGCCACGCCGCACATCGAGGACATTCAGGACGCCGTTGAGCACGCGCTCTTTGACGCGGGCTACTTCAAGACCCTGCGCGCCTACATCGTCTACCGCGAGCAGCGCGCAAAGACCCGCGACGCCAAGAAGAGCTGGGTCAATGTCGAGTCCTCGATCAACGAATACCTCGATCAGGTCGACTGGCGCGTCAACGCCAACGCCAACCAGGGCTACAGCCTCGGGGGCCTGATTCTCAACGTCTCGGGCAAGGTGATCGCCAACTACTGGCTCAACTACATCTACACGCCCGAAATCGGTCTTGCGCACCGCAACGCCGACTTCCACATTCACGACCTCGACATGCTCTCGGGCTACTGCGCGGGCTGGAGCCTGCGCACGCTCTTAAACGAAGGCTTCAACGGCGTTCCGGGCAAGGTCGAGGCAGGCGCCCCGAAGCACCTGTCGTCGGCCACGGGACAGATCGTCAACTTCCTGGGCACGATGCAGAACGAATGGGCGGGCGCACAGGCCTTCAGCTCCTTTGACACCTACATGGCGCCCTTCATCCGCAAGGACAACGTGCCCTACGAAGAGGTTCTGCAGTGCATGCAGGAGATGATCTACAACCTCAATGTGCCGAGCCGCTGGGGCACCCAGACGCCCTTTACGAACCTCACGTTCGACTGGACGTGCCCTGAGGATTTAAAGCCCCAGCACCCGTTGATCGGCGGCGAGGAAATGCCCTTTACGTACGGCGAGCTGCAGCACGAAATGGACATGATCAACCGCGCCTACATCGAGGTGATGATGAAGGGCGACGCCAAGGGGCGCGTCTTCACGTTCCCGATTCCGACCTACAACATCACGCCCGACTTCGACTGGGACAGCCCCAATGTGCTGCCCTTGTTCGAGATGACGGCGCGCTATGGGCTGCCGTACTTCCAGAACTTCATCAATTCGGAACTTAAGCCCAACATGATCCGCTCGATGTGCTGCCGCCTGCAGCTTGATCTGCGCGAACTCTTAAAGCGCGGCAACGGCCTTTTTGGCTCGGCCGAGCAGACGGGGTCTCTGGGCGTCGTGACGATCAACTGCGCGCGTCTGGGCTACCTCTTCAAGGGCAACGAACAGGCGCTCTTTGACAGACTCGACCACCTCCTTGATCTTGCCAAGCAGTCGCTTGAAATCAAGCGCAAGGTGATCCAGCACCACATTGATCAGGGCCTTTTCCCGTACACCAAGCGCTATCTCGGAACGCTGCGCAACCACTTCTCGACGATCGGCGTCAACGGCATCAACGAGATGGTGCGCAACTTCTACAAGGACGAGCACGACATCACGGACGAAATCGGCCACGCGATGGCGCTGCGCCTCTTGGATCACGTTCGCGCGCGTCTTGTCGAGTTCCAGACCGAGACGGACCACATGTACAACCTCGAGGCGACGCCCGCCGAAGGCACGACGTACCGCTTCGCGAAGGAAGACAAGAAGCGCTTTGCCGACATCATCCAGGCCGGCACTCCCTCGAACCCGTACTACACCAACTCCTCGCAGCTTCCCGTGGGCTATACGGACGATCCGTTCGAAGCGCTCGAGATGCAGGAGGATCTGCAGAGAAAGTACACGGGCGGCACCGTGCTTCACCTCTACATGAACGAGGCGATCAGCTCGGCCGAAGCCTGCCGCGATCTCGTGCGCCGGACGCTCACGCGCTTCAAGCTTCCGTACATCACGATTACGCCCACGTTCTCGATCTGCCCCAAGCACGGCTATCTCTCCGGACGGCACGATTTCTGCCCGCTGTGCGACGCCGAGCTTATCGCTGCCAAGAAGGCGCGCTTGGCGCAACAGCAGCACGCCGAGCTTGAAGCCCGCGCCCAGGCGCAGACCGCAGAAGGCGCCGCCGCGCACGCCTAAAAGCAAAGAGGCGAAAAGGCGGGGAAGCGAAGGAAAACGTTAATCGCCTTGAGGCGCAAAGAAGCGGCTTTGAATTGAAGTGCGCCGCTTCTGTGCGCCGCGAGACCCGATTGAATTTTTGAATCTTTGGTCTTTTGGAAACAACTGCTTGCACAGACTCGGGTGTTCGGCATCCCGCAGGCGCTAAGCTCAAGATGCGTCCGAAAGGTTTTTGAAAACTTGTATTGAAGGAGTCATGAAAATGTCCCAGCAGGAACAAAACGACATCAAGCTCAAGGACAGCGAACGCCAGCCTTGCGAAGTCTGGACCCGCGTGATGGGCTACCATCGCCCGGTGCAGTCCTTCAACATCGGCAAGAAGGGCGAGTTCGAGGAGCGCAAGTACTTCGTTGAATCGAAGTGCGGCTGCTCGAAGTAGGCACCTGTTCTTCTAAAAAAATCTTCATGCGTGAAGACATTCAGGCGGGACTTGTGCCCGCTTCGCATCTGCGGGTTGCGGCGATCACCCCCTTTACGAGCCTCGACTACCCGGGCAAGCTCTCGGCGG
>ULUV01011047.1_pt1 | contig 11953 bp, 8 predicted proteins | sample 1958921 | NCBI WGS metagenome assembly ULUV01 (sample SAMEA4835772, study PRJEB28245) | human gut metagenome | biome: gut microbiome; material: fecal sample | place: Denmark | collected 2008
GCAATTATTGGCAGAACTGGCACGTGAACGTGAATCCCACCGTACGCATGAGATGTTTATTAATCAGATCACTTACGGCGCCTGCACTCCGCAAGGGGATGCCATGTCACGGGCGGACGAGCAACTGATGTCTCAATTGATAGCCAAAGTGCGTGAGAATCTTTCCGATGCCAACTATAATGTGGAAGCATTAGCTGCGGCTATGAATATGTCCCGCTCCAGCCTTCACCGTAAAATTAAGGCATTGACCGACCTTTCTTCACTCGATTTTATCCGTATCATCCGGCTAAAACATGCTGCGGAATTGTTGCAGGAGGGAGAACTGCGCATCAATGAAATTTGTGACAGGGTAGGATTTCAGTCACCTTCTTACTTCGCCAAAGTATTTCAGAAACAATTTGGAGTCACTCCTACAGAGTTTGCCCAGCAGAATAAGCAGAGAATAACAGATAGTTAGTAGTTATTGACTATTATTCGTTGTCTCTTTGTTTGAATTTGAACTGAAATTAGTTCATTTCCGTACAGTAATGCACTGTTTCAGCCTATTCTAACAAGGGTATATTCTCACTGCAATGAGAAAAAGTTCTCATTACAGTGAGAATTTCTTCTCATCCCTATGAGTATTTTTTCTCATAGGGATAAGTATAGTTGAGAATGTTTACGGAAGTTTTTTTGAATTATAATTGTATGAGTTTACCTCATTTCCGTACCGTTTCTGGTTAAATGGGAAGTTAATTCAGACAGAAGAACATAAGAACAAAAAATAGAATAGCCGTTCAATAAGCAACAGAAATAATTTTCAAAGCGCAGCCTTTATGTTCTTTTGTTCTTATGTCTAAAAATAACTACCATCTGTTCATTTGCCCAAAGAGACGTATAAAAAATAGAATGATTCAACTCTGTAAATTCTTTCTTTTTTACTTGCTTATTTCGATTGATTTCCATACTTTTAGCCTCCGTAATCCTTTAAAAATTGACCCTATGGACAACATTCTTTTCTGGCTCGTTCCAGTCGCTTCCGTGTTAGCCCTCTGCTTTGCTTATTACTTTCATAAGCAAATGATGAAAGAGAGTGAAGGTACACCCCAAATGATAAAAATAGCTGCTGCTGTGCGCAAAGGAGCTATGTCTTATCTAAAACAACAATACAAAATAGTAGGTTGGGTATTCTTGGGGCTGGTTATTTTGTTTTCAATTATGGCTTATGGTTTTCATGTACAGAATGCATGGGTTCCCATTGCTTTCCTTACAGGTGGATTCTTCTCCGGACTTTCCGGATTTCTGGGGATGAAGACGGCAACATACGCGTCCGCTCGTACCGCTAATGCTGCCCGTACTTCTCTGAATGCAGGATTAAGAATTGCTTTCCGAAGTGGTGCCGTGATGGGACTGGTGGTCGTTGGCCTGGGACTGCTCGATATTTCTTTTTGGTATCTGTTGCTGAATGCAGTGATTCCTGCTGATGCACTGACACCTACTCATAAACTCTGTGTAATCACTACCACCATGCTGACATTTGGTATGGGAGCTTCTACCCAGGCGCTCTTTGCCCGTGTAGGCGGTGGTATCTATACAAAGGCAGCCGATGTCGGAGCCGACTTGGTAGGCAAAGTAGAAGCCGGAATCCCGGAAGATGACCCTCGTAATCCTGCCACTATTGCCGATAATGTGGGCGATAATGTAGGCGACGTGGCCGGTATGGGAGCCGATTTATACGAATCTTACTGTGGCTCGATTCTGGCACCAGCCGCACTGGGTGCTGCTGCTTTTATCCATTCGGCAGATACAGTGATGCAATTCAAGGCAGTGATCGCCCCGATGCTGATCGCGGCTGTTGGTATTATCCTTTCTATTATAGGTATATTTGCTGTCCGTACCAAGGAGAATGCGACTATGAAGGACCTGCTCGGTTCGTTGGCTTTCGGCACGAATCTTAGTTCCGTATTAATTGTTGCTGCTACATTCCTTATTCTGTGGCTTCTGCAACTTGATAACTGGATTTGGATTTCTTGTGCCGTAGTAGTCGGACTATTGGTAGGTATTATCATCGGACGTTCTACGGAATATTATACTTCCCAATCCTATCGCCCTACCCAGAAACTAAGTGAAAGCGGTAAGACCGGACCTGCCACCGTAATTATCTCCGGTATCGGTTTAGGTATGCTTTCTACGGCTATTCCTGTAATTGCAGTCGTAATTGGTATCATTGCTTCCTATCTGTTGGCTTCCGCCGGCGATTTTGCCAATGTCGGTATGGGACTGTATGGAATCGGTATTGCGGCTGTCGGCATGCTTTCTACTTTAGGTATCACTCTGGCAACGGATGCTTACGGACCGATTGCGGATAATGCAGGAGGTAACGCAGAAATGTCCGGCTTGGGTGCCGAAGTCCGCAAACGTACCGATGCGCTCGATTCATTGGGGAATACGACTGCTGCCACCGGAAAAGGTTTTGCAATCGGTTCCGCTGCATTGACAGGCTTGGCTTTACTGGCTTCTTATATTGAAGAAATCCGAATCGGCCTTACACGGCTTGGTAATGTAGATTTGACCTTTGCGGATGGTAGTTCCATCAGTGTGGCGAATGCTACTTTTATCGATTTCATGGATTATTATGAAGTACATCTGATGAATCCGAAAGTTCTTTCGGGTATGTTCCTCGGTTCCATGATGGCTTTCCTGTTCTGTGGATTGACAATGAATGCCGTAGGACGTGCAGCAGGGCACATGGTAGATGAGGTACGTCGCCAATTCCGTGAAATAAAGGGTATTTTGACAGGAGAAGCGGAGCCGGATTACGAACGTTGTGTTGCAATATCAACAAAAGGTGCGCAACGTGAAATGGTTGTGCCTTCCTTAATCGCTATTATTGCCCCTATCCTTACAGGTCTTATTTTCGGTGTTCCCGGTGTACTCGGTTTGCTGATTGGTGGCTTGAGTAGTGGTTTTGTACTGGCTATCTTTATGGCTAATGCCGGTGGTGCATGGGATAATGCAAAGAAATATGTAGAAGAAGGAAACTTTGGAGGAAAAGGCGGTGAAGTTCATAAAGCAACCGTAGTAGGAGATACCGTGGGCGATCCGTTTAAAGATACATCCGGGCCGAGCTTGAATATCTTAATAAAGCTAATGAGCATGGTAGCCATTGTAATGGCAGGACTTACTGTTGCCTGGAGTTTATTCTAAAAAAGCAGGAAAGAAGTAAGAAAAAGGAGGCAAAACAAGTCTCCTTTTTTAATTTGAATTACCTTTGTGTCAAAATAGAAGCGATAAATATGTTATTACCTTATTTGAACGAGAATCTGATTGAAGCCGGATGTGATGAGGCCGGTCGTGGATGTTTGGCGGGAGCAGTATACGCTGCTGCGGTTATTCTTCCGAAAGATTTTAAGAATGAACTGTTGAATGATTCCAAGCAACTGTCGGAAAAGCAACGTTATGCACTGCGTGAGGTAATAGAGAAGGAAGCGATAGCCTGGGCGGTTGGCGTCGTGTCACCGGAAGAAATTGATGAAATAAATATCCTGCGGGCTTCTTTCTTAGCCATGCATCGTGCAGTGGATCAACTGACTACCCGCCCACAGCATTTACTAATCGACGGAAACCGTTTCACTAAATATCCCGACATCCCCCATACCACGGTAGTGAAAGGCGACGGGAAATATCTTTCAATAGCTGCGGCTTCTATTTTAGCCAAGACATACAGGGACGATTATATGAACCGTCTCCACGAAGAGTTTCCTTATTATGACTGGGATCACAATAAAGGCTACCCAACTAAAAAACATCGCGCCGCCATTGCCGAACGTGGAACCACTCCTTACCATCGAATGACGTTCAATCTATTAGGAGATGGACAGCTAACTTTGAACTTCTAAAGTCACTTTGTTTCATTTTGCACATATTTTCTACATTTTTCTGCAAAATAAGCACGATTTTGTTACGGATAACCCTAAGATTGTTCTGTTTAGGCTAAAAAAGTGTTATCTAGTGCTTTTATTTGTTATTGAAATGCTATATCTTTGCAAACAATAATAAGAATTAAAAAGTTTAAAATCATGGCAACGAACAAACTATTGTGGTCTTCTAAAATTATTGGGGTATTTTTTATGATGTTGGTTTGCACTCTTTCTGCAAATGCACAGTTTTTACGTACTTCTTATTTCATGGAAGGTACTCATTATCGTCAACAACTAAATCCGGCTTTAACACCGACGAAAGGTTATTTCAACCTTCCGGTAATTGGTGCAGTTAATGCAACTGTTGGTTCTACTTCATTAGGTTATCAAGATATCATTGATATCATTGATGATGGTGACGATTTCTATACTAAACCAGATTTTATGAATCGTCTGAAAGATAATAATAAGCTGAATGTGAATTTCAGTACGGAAATTCTTTCTGCAGGATGGTATAAAGGTAAAAACTTCTGGTCATTCAATATCGGTCTGCGTACAGATATCGGTGCTAACTTGACAAAATCTATGTTTACCTTCTTGAATGAGATGGATGGAATAGAAGATAATTGGAGAAATAGTAACTATGATATTAGCAATCAACAACTGAATATAAATGCTTACGCTGAAGTTGGCTTAGGACTTTCACGTCAAATCAATAGTCGTTTGACGGTGGGTGCTAGAGTGAAAGCTTTGCTGGGTATTGGTAATATGGATTTGAAACTTAATAATGTGGCAATGAACGCTAGTTTGCCTAGTGATGCTCGTATTAGTCAATTACAGGATCCTGCATATTTATCAGGTTTGGGTGTTGACGATATAACGAAGTTAAGAAGTGAAATTGAGAGCTACCATGCTAATCTGGCAGTAGATGCTCATTTGGAAAGTTCTTTCAAGGGGTTGAATTTGAAAAAGGAAGATGGACAAGACTATATTAGTGATTTCGAATTTGAGAGTAAAGATATGGGAATCGCAGGTTACGGTTTTGGTATTGACTTGGGAGCATCTTATAAGATTATGGATAATCTGACTGTATCTGCTTCTATTTTGGACTTGGGATTTATATCATGGTCGAAAAGTAGCACTCAAATAGCTAATGCTAAAGCATCAGGTATTGATATGAAGGGAAGTGACTATACATCAGGTATTGATCCTAGTGATATTCCTGGAAGTATTACTGCTATTGAAAATAACATAAAGAATTTGCAGACGGATGCCAATGGATATATGGAACGTGTTAGTGGCGGTGACGTACTTGACTATGAAATGTTGCAACTTAGAACGGAAGAAGCAAGCAAGTCTCGCAAGTCTCGTCTGGCTTCTACATTAGTAATAGGTGCAGAATACGGATTTTTCAATAACAAACTGGCTGTTGGCGCATTGTCTACAACTCGTTTTGTGCAACCCGATGCACTTACTGAATTAACATTCTCTGCAAACTACCGTCCGAAAAGTTGGTTCAATGTAGCACTTAGTTATTCAGTTATCCAGTCAGCCGGTAAATCTTTCGGTTTGGGTCTGAAGTTAGGTCCTCTGTTTGTCGGAACTGACTATATGTTCTTAGGAAAGAACTCTAACTCTGTTAATGGATTCGTTGGGGTATCTATTCCGTTAGGTGGAAGAAAAGCAAATAAAGAAGGATAAATATTTTAATTTCTCTCTAAACATTCTCTTTTAATTAATTCTCTATAGAATAAAAAACGTATAATTACAGCTTACCGTCATAAAGAATCCTTATAAAGGGTTATAGATGGTAAGCTGTTTTTTTATGTTCCTCCTTTTAGAACCACTTAATCTTCCGGAATATTACAAACGCAAGCGTTGACAATCCGATGGAAAAGAGCACAATCAAAGAGAAAGCAAAGGGCACTTCTTCCAGGTGAATATCCACATTCATGCCATAGAAACTGGCAATCAATGTCGGAAGCATCAGGACGATGGAGAGGCTTGTCATACGTTTCATGATCGTATTCACATTATTGGAGATAATAGAGGCAAAAGCATCCATTGTCCCTGTGAGGATATCACTGTAAATATTCACCGTATTGAGCGCCTGTTTCAGCTCGATAATTACATCTTCCACTAATTCAGTGTCCAGATAATCCGTATCCTGAAAAATAGTCCTTAACTTACCGATCATCACTTCATTTCCACGGATGGAAGTATTGAAGTAGACAAGTGTTTTTTGCAGTCTCATCAAGCGAAGCAAATCCTCGTTACGGATACTCCGTTCCAATTCCTTTTCTGCGGCACTGATGTCTATGTTTATCTGCTTTAGATATTTCAGGAACCACACGGCAGAAGAATAGATTAACCGGAAAATCAGATCCAGCTTGTTGCGTACAACGATCCCTTTTCGACGGGTATGCTCTATGAAATCCGGTAACAAATCTGTGTTGTGATAACAGACGGACACAATAATCTCGTTATTAGTGATAATTCCAATCGGTACGGTGTCGAAAGGCAGACTGCCATTCTGTTTGTTCACTACCGGGATACGAAGAATCGTCAACAACCAGTTGCCTTCCGTATCCGTACGCGGACGTTCGTCCGTGTCGGCTATATCGTTCAGAAATGATTCGGGTACGTTGAGAGTTTGAGTTAGAAATTCAAAGTCATCATTGTTTGGGCATACTACATTTACCCAGCTGTTGGGAAGCCATTGTGCTTTTTCCACAAAGCCAGCCTCACAATAAAGATACGTTCTCATCTTATTGCCTCCTTTCGTTTGTTTGACACGAGCAGAGGCATCAGTCTTCAATGGCTCTGTTCGCTTTAATTAATACTAGTTGTGCACGTTCGCGGGTTTGAATCGTCCATATTTCTATGATTTTAATTTAAAAGCGAGGCAAAGGTACGGAAAAATGAAGTAAGTTCCGCCTTTTGTATCCTGTTTTTCGATAAACATGTTGAAAGTTGTTTTACAAAGTAAGAAAAAGACCCATAGCCTGATACACTTCTGCCCTGTAACTTAACATAGATTAAACGTTTACGTAACCATCTTTTTTGTACCTTTGCACCCGAAAATCAGTGTGATAATTTAAATATTAAAATATTATGAGTAAGAAAGCCCTTTTAATGATCCTCGATGGTTGGGGATTAGGCGACCAAAAGAAAGACGACGTAATCTTCAACACTCCCACTCCTTATTGGGATTATCTGATGAGTACTTATCCTCACTCTCAACTTCAGGCAAGCGGTGAAAACGTGGGTTTGCCCGACGGACAGATGGGTAACTCGGAAGTAGGTCACTTGAATATCGGTGCCGGACGCGTGGTTTATCAGGACTTGGTGAAAATCAATCGTGCATGTGCGGACAATAGCATCATGAAAAATCCTGAAATTGTTTCTGCTTTCTCTTATGCAAAAGAAAATGGAAAGAATATTCACTTTATGGGGCTGACTTCTAACGGTGGTGTACACAGCTCACTCGTTCATCTCTTCAAACTTTGCGATATCGCAAAAGAATACAACATCAACAATGCATTTATCCACTGCTTCATGGATGGCCGTGATACTGACCCGAAGAGTGGTAAAGGCTTTATCGAAGAACTTTCTGCACACTGCGAGAAATCAGCAGGAAAGATTGCTTCTATCATCGGCCGTTATTATGCAATGGACCGTGACAAGCGTTGGGAACGTGTAAAAGAAGCATACGACCTGCTCGTAAACGGTGTAGGCAAGAAAGCTACTGATATGGTTCAGGCAATGCAGGAATCTTACGACGAAGGCGTGACAGACGAATTCATCAAACCGATTGTAAACGCTAACTGCGACGGAACAATCAAAGAGGGTGATGTAGTGATCTTCTTCAACTACCGTAACGACCGTGCCAAAGAGTTGACTGTCGTACTGACTCAACAAGATATGCCGGAAGTTGGCATGCATACTATCCCGGGGCTGCAATATTACTGTATGACTCCGTATGATGCATCTTTCAAGGGCGTTCATATCTTGTTCGACAAAGAAAACGTGTCCAACACATTGGGCGAATATCTTGCTTCCAAAGGCTTGAGCCAACTTCATATCGCTGAAACAGAAAAGTATGCTCACGTAACATTCTTCTTCAACGGTGGACGTGAAACTCCGTTCGATAAAGAAGAACGTATCCTTGTTCCTTCTCCAAAAGTTGCTACTTATGACTTGAAGCCGGAAATGAGCGCTTTTGAAGTAAAAGATAAACTGGTAGCTGCCATCAACGAGAACAAATATGATTTCATCGTAGTGAACTTCGCTAATGGTGACATGGTTGGTCATACCGGTATTTACGAAGCAATCGAGAAAGCGGTTGTTGCTGTAGATGCTTGTGTGAAAGATGTAATCGAAGCCGCTAAAGCACAAGATTACGAAGCAATTATCATTGCCGATCATGGTAATGCTGACCATGCTTTGAACGAAGACGGTACTCCGAACACTGCTCACTCTTTGAACCCTGTTCCTTGTGTTTACGTGACAGAGAATAAGGCTGCGAAAGTAGAAGATGGTCGTTTGGCAGATGTTGCTCCGACTATTTTAAAGATTATGGGACTGGAAGTTCCGGCAGAAATGGACGGAAACGTTTTGATTAAGTAATTTAGATTTCTATAATTGGGAGGGCGGAGTAGAACTCCGCCCTTTTTGTCTCACATAAGGTTTAAAATGATACAAATAGGTGATGTAGTAGTGTCTCTTGATGTATTTCAGGAGAAGTTCCTTTGCGATTTGGGCGCTTGTAAGGGGGCCTGTTGCATTGAAGGTGATGCCGGTGCTCCGGTAGAGCTGGACGAGGTGATGGAGTTGGAAGAAATTTTGCCAATTATTTGGGATGAACTGGCTCCGGAAGCACGTGCGGTGATTGAAAAGCAAGGAGTAGTATATACGGATGAGGAAGGTGATCTGGTGACTTCTATTGTTAATAATAAGGACTGTGTGTTTACCTGCTACGATGAGAAAGGCTGTTGCTACTGTGCTATTGAGAAGGCTTATCGGGAGGGGAAAACAGACTTCTATAAACCGGTGTCCTGTCATCTTTATCCTATCCGGATCGGCGATTACGGGCCCTATAAAGCGGTGAATTATAATCGTTGGGACGTATGCAAAGCAGCAGTTTTGCTGGGGAAAAAAGAGAATCTTCCCGTATATCAGTTTTTGAAAGAGCCTTTAATCCGTAAGTTCGGTGAAGAATGGTACAAAGAGCTGGTTACTGTTGCTGAAGAGCTGAAAAAGCAACAATATATTTAAATTCTCTTCCGGTTCTTGCGTATGCAATATAGCTGATAGAGCAAAATGCACAATGCGATTATGATTCCGCATGCCGGCATAACCCATGCTTCCGGATGGATAATAATCAAGAAGATACAAGTCGCGATCACGCAGGAAGTCAGTACAATAAGAAACAACCTGATCTTTGCAAATAACGGATTGGGGGCAGTAGTTTTCATTTTCATAGTTATGTTTTCTTTGCTTTTTATGCAAGATAGTGATTTTGTATGGAAAACGTTTCTGCTGTTAGGTTTTATTAAGAGATGGGCGGTTGAACGATTCGAACATGAAAGCCCCTTCAGATAAAAGAAAAACGCCGATCGAAGGATGTTCCTTCGCCATCGGCGTTTCCTCGTTGTAAGATGTGAGGTTGGTTTATAAAAACGTATTATTTAAATTATGCATCGATATTTGCATACGTTGCATTCTCTTCAATAAACTCGCGGCGTGGCCCTACATCTTCACCCATCAACATAGAGAAGATATAATCAGCTTCTGCGGCGTTGTCAATATTTACTTGTTTCAGCATACGGTTTTCAGGGTCCATAGTTGTTTCCCACAACTGCTGGGCGTTCATCTCACCCAAACCTTTGTAGCGTTGTGTATGAATTGCATTTTCTGAACCACCGCCGTAAGTATCAATAAACTTCTGGCGTTGTGCGTCTGTCCAGCAATACTCTTCTACTTTACCCTTTTTGCAGAGGTAGAGCGGGGGAGTAGCGATGTACAGATAACCGTTCTGGATAACTTGCGGCATATAACGGAAGAAGAACGTCATGATAAGTGTGTCGATGTGAGAACCATCGACGTCGGCATCGGTCATGATGATAATCTTGTGATAGCGCAGCTTCTGTATGTTTGCTTCCTTGCTGTCTTCGTCAGTTCCGATAGTCACACCGAGAGCTGTGTAGATATTGCGGATTTCATCACTTTCCAAAGCCTTGTGATACATGGCTTTTTCTACGTTCAGAATCTTACCGCGTAATGGGAGGATCGCCTGGAACATACGGTTACGTCCCTGCTTGGCAGTACCACCTGCCGAGTCTCCCTCGACGAGGAACAATTCACATTTAGAAGGATCCTTATCCGAACAGTCAGCCAATTTACCCGGCAGACCGCCACCCGACATCGGCGACTTGCGTTGTACCATTTCACGGGCTTTTCTTGCAGCGTGACGTGCAGTAGCGGCAAGAATCACTTTGTCGACAATTGTTTTGGCTTCCTTCGGATGTTCTTCCAGATAATATGCTAATACTTCGCCCACTGCCTGGTCAACAGCACCCATCACTTCGTTGTTACCCAACTTTGTTTTAGTCTGTCCTTCAAACTGTGGTTCAGCTACTTTTACAGAAATAACGGCAGTCAAACCTTCACGGAAGTCGTCTCCCGAGATTTCAACTTTCACCTTTTCCAGCATCTTGCTGTCTTCGGCGTATTTTTTCAACGTACGAGTCAGCGCACGGCGGAAACCTGCCAAGTGCGTACCACCTTCAATGGTGTTGATATTGTTGACGTATGAGTGAACGTTTTCGGAGAATCCGGTATTGTACATGATAGCCACTTCAATAGGAATTCCCTGTTTTTCGGAGTTCAGATAGATCACATCGTTAATCAAGTGCTCGCGTGAAGACTCGATAAAACGCACGAACTCTCTCAAACCTTCTTCTGAATAGAATTGCTCGCTCTTGAAACTTCCGTCTTCGTTCACTACCCGACGGTCAGTCAGAGAGATGCGAAGACCGGCGTTCAGATAAGCCAATTCGCGCAGACGTGAAGCCAGAATCTTGTAGTCGTATACCGTTTCAGTAAAGATGGTACCATCCGGCCAGAATTGTTGGCGGGTTCCCGTAATGTCGGCTGTACCGACTTCCTTTACAGAATAAAGCGGTTTACCGATCTCGTATTCCTGCTGATAGATTTTGCCATTACGGAATACTTGTGTAGTCATGTGGGTAGACAGCGCGTTTACGCAGGACATACCTACACCGTGCAAACCTCCGGATACTTTGTAAGAACCCTTGTCGAATTTACCTCCGGCATGCAATACGGTCATGGCTACTTCCAGTGCCGACTTCTTTTCTTTCTCGTGATAGTCAACCGGAATACCGCGTCCGTTGTCCTGTACTGTGATTGAATTGTCTTCGTTGATTGTTACTTCGATATGGTCGCAATAGCCGGCCAATGCTTCGTCGATAGAGTTGTCAACGATTTCGTATACCAAGTGGTGAAGTCCCTTGACGCTGATGTCACCAATGTACATCGCAGGGCGTTTTCTTACTGCTTCAAGACCTTCCAATACTTGGATACTATCCGCAGAATAAGACCCGTTATTGGGAGTGATTTGTTCTTCGCTCATAATTGCCTTTCTAACTTTAATAACAGAGCAAATATAGTGAAAATTGTCGACTTGACGAAGAATAATCAGTGAAAAATAAAGAATGCGGGCGGTTTCTCTGTATTGTTAATAGGTTTGATATTCAGTGGGTTATAAACAAGAAAGGCCGAACTTAAAAGTTCAGCCTGGATGCTATATAGAATTGTTAAATTCTTGTTATTAAGCGAGCTTGTTGATGTAAAGAGCCAACTTAGATTTCAGATTGTTAGCTTTGTTTTTGTGAATGATGTTCACTTTAGCCAACTTATCCAACATCTTTGTAATGCCTGGGTACATTGCAACTGCTTCTGCTTTATCAGTAGTTGCACGAAGCTTTCTAACAGCATTTCTCATGGTCTTGCCATAATATCTGTTGTGAAGT
>ULUV01020242.1_pt1 | contig 11933 bp, 9 predicted proteins | sample 1958921 | NCBI WGS metagenome assembly ULUV01 (sample SAMEA4835772, study PRJEB28245) | human gut metagenome | biome: gut microbiome; material: fecal sample | place: Denmark | collected 2008
CATGGTCTCCCGTTGTGATGACATCCACTCCGGCGTGCAGCAGTTCCTGTGCCAGACGGGGCGTGATGCCTCTCCCGGCAGCCGCGTTTTCCCCGTTGACGATGATGAAGTCCGCCCCGTGTTCCCGTTTGAGTTCCGGCAACATGTGCTTCACGGCGGTGCGTCCGGGTTCGCCGACCACATCGCCTATAAAGAGTATGGTAATCATGATTGGGACGGAGCTGGCGCAGATGGCGGTTTTTACTGTTCTTCCCTGGTGACGGGCACTACCAGAACGGGCACGGGGGATTTCCGCATCACGGAGCTTGCGACGCTGCCCAGAAAGACGGTGGAGAGGAAGCCGTGGTTATGCTTGCCCACCACGATCATGTCGATGTGGTGTTTTTCAGCATAATTAATGACTGCTTCGCTGATTTCAAATTCATCTTCCACCGCCTGGATGATCGTGGCGTCCGTCAGCCGGGAGAGTTTTTCCGCCGTTTGTTTCAAATGGTTTTTGGCGATGGAAATAACTTCGTTTTCTTCCGTCTGGTCCATCACGGGAACGGGCACTTCATCCGGCAGAACGCCGGAAACTTCATAGCAAATGCTGGGTTCCACAATGTGGAGCAAATGGATGATGCTGTCGTTGGGGCAGGCCAGTTTGCCGATTTGGTGGATGACGGCGTCCGTGGCGTTGGAGAAATCAATAGCTACCAGAATATTCTTCATATCTTTCTGTATAACATTCCGTACTTTTCCATGCCACAAAAAAACGTGTGCTGCCCCGGCTTTCCCGGGTGTTCCGTTTTAGGCCAGCCCCACGGCGCGGCGCACCCTGTCCAGCACTACAGAGGCCGTCTCGCGCGCCTTGCGGGCGCCTTCTTCCAGCGTCCGGCGCACATAGTCCTGATTGGCTTCCAGTTCCGCCCTGCGTTCGCGAGCGGGCCGGAAGTATTCCCAGTAAGCGTCAAAGAGGCGCTTTTTGAAGTCTCCATAGCCGCATCCCCCGTTCTGGAAATCGCGCACCATGTTTTCATAACCCTGCGCGGAGGCAAAGAGTTTGTAAAGTTGCAGGATGACGGAACCTTCCGTCGGCTTGGGATCTTCCACGGGGGTGGAATCCGTAGGGATTCTCATGATGAGTTTGCGGACAGCTTTTTCCTCTCCGAAAATAGGAAGCGTGTTATTATAGCTTTTACTCATTTTCTGCCCGTCCAGCCCCGGAACAATGGCTGTGCTTTCCGCAATAAGCGCATCCGGAAGTTTGCAGGTGCCTTCTCCGAATTGTTCGTTCATTTTGCCCGCCAGGTCGCGTGTGACTTCCAGATGCTGTTTCTGGTCCTTGCCTACGGGCACCAGGTCGGAGTCATACATCAGGATGTCGGCCGCCATCAGCACGGGGTAGGTGAACAGGGCGTTGCTGGGGGAGAATCCCTTGGCAATTTTATCTTTGTAGGAATGGCAGCGTTCCAGCAGGCCCATCGGACAGACGGTGCTGAGTATCCAGGCCAGTTCATTGACTTCCGGCACGGCGGACTGGCGGAAAAAGACGCATTTTTCGGGATCCAGGCCCACGGCCAGAAAGTCCGTAGCGAGGTTGCTGCAGTTTTCCCTCAGCGTGTTCGCGTCGTGAACGGTGCTCATGGCGTGGTAGTCCGCCAGGAAGTAGAAAGATTCTCCGCTTTCCTGCATGCGGACGGCCGGTTCCATGGCTCCGAAGTAGTTGCCGACATGCAGCTTGCCGCTGGGTTGAAGACCTGTGATGATACGCATTGCGCGCGGGATTTTGCCTGTTCGCGCCCGGCAAGTCAAGAAAGGGGAGAGTCAAAGACAGGAGGGGCCGTCGGCTGGATTTTTTTCCGGCATGTGCCTGCCTCACGAGATGCGTTCAGAAGGGATGCCTCTTCTTATTTATGGAATGTCCGGAAAGGGCCGGTCAGCGTGGAAAAGGATGGGGGTAAAATTACTCTTCCAGCGCCTCCAGTACGTTATGCACACCGTCCGCAAAGCTTGGGTAGAGCGGTTCCCAGCCCAGGGCCAGAAGGCGGGAGCAGGAAATCCTCTGGTTGGAGAAGCCCCGGCGCGCTTCCGCCGGGAGCGGTTCAGGCTGCGGAGCGGGTTTCCCCAGCAAATTGGAAAGGTAGGAGTATATTTCTCCCATTTGCATGGGGGTGCGGTCCGTCAGGTTGTAAATGCCGGCAGGCGGTTCCCGCAGGGTGCAGAGCAGGTGCAGGGCGGCTGCGGCATCGTCCCGGTGGATGTAATTGAGCCATCTGTCCATGGCTCCGGGGAGGGCCGTCCCCTTCGTGACGTACTGGGAGACGAGAACACAGCGGCCCGGCCCGTACAGGGCTCCCAGCCGGACGACCGTGCCTCCCGCTGCCAGGACCGTCTGTTCCGCCTGAATAAGAAGCCCGTTTTTTCCGGAGGAGGGATAGACATTGTGTTCCTCCGTAATCCAGCGTCCGTCCGTGATTCCATAGACGGCGGTACTGGAACAGAAGATGACCGGCGTTCCGGGAAAGGCTTCCAGCGTGTTTCGCGTCCCATTGGCGTAAAGGTTGCGGTAGGCTTCCTCTCCGCCTCCCCTCGTGCTGGCGCACATGACGATGATCTGGGGGGAGGGGATGCGGGCGGCCAGCCCCTGCATGGAGGCCCGGTCTGCAACGTCGGCTTCGTAAATGGCTTTTTGCGGGTCAATATCCGCCGTCAGGGCCGTATGTCCCGCTTTCCGCAGGCTTTCCGCCAGGGCTTTTCCCAGATACCCTGTTCCCAGAATGAGAACGATGCGGGGATTCTTACACAGAAGGCCGGTCATGAGTCATTGCGGAGGTGCTTGAGTTCCATTAGCATTTCAGCGCGGGAAATGTCTTCCGGCCATGTGATTTTGGGATTGGGCTCATGATTATGCACCAGGCGCGTAGGGTGGCCGATGAGCTGCAGGGCGGTGACTTCATCCGTTACCTGGATATTCCGTTCCGTGACTTCCACATAAGCGTCCAGCAGAAGAGGGTATTGGAAGACCTGCGGGGTTTCCATGCACCACAGGCCGTCCCGTTCCACCTGTTCCGGAATCGTAAAGCGTTTTTTATCCGCACGCTTCAGGGTATCCGTTACGGGATGTGCGGAAGCGGCCGCCCCATATTCCCTGGCGGTTTGAATGCAACGGGAAATTTGCTCCACCGTAATGAGCGGGCGGGCTCCATCGTGCACGGCCACGAATTCCGGGGTATAAAGCAGGGCTGCCAGTCCGTTCTGCACGGATTCATGTCGTTCCGCCCCTCCGTCCACACGGGTAACGGGTATTTCCGTTTCCAGGTCTGCGCCGTTAATGGCATGAAAACGTTCTTCCGGGCAGACGACTACGATTTCCGTGATTTCCCGGCAGCTGGCAAAGGCGCGGATGCTGCGTTCCAGCACCTTGACTCCGTGCAGGGGGGCCAGCAGCTTGTCAAATCCGGCGCGCCGGGAGGACCCGGCCGCAACGATGATGGCGGCGCAGCATTTCATGACAGTCTGGCTGACACCATGCGGGCCAGCTCCTTGCCGTTGACTCTGCCGGCCGTGCGTTCCTGCATGAGTTTCATGACCTGCCCCATGTCTTTTTTGGTAGAGGCTCCCGTTTCCTTCATCACGGTTTCCAGAATGGCTGCCGTTTCTTCTGCTGTGAGTTCCGCGGGCATGAACTGTTTGAGGACGGCGATTTCAGCTTCTTCCTTTTCCGCCAGTTCCGGGCGTCCGGCGGAGCGGAATTGCTCCGCAGAGTCCTCACGCTGCTTGATTTGCTTGCGGACTACGGCCAGTTCTTCCGCTTCTTCCAGCAGGGTTCCCAGACCTCCCTTGGCGATGGCCGTGTTCGTGAGGGCCGTCTTGAGGGCGCGCAGGGTATTGAGGGTAACGGTGTCTTTTGCTTTCATGGCGGTTTTCATCCCCTCCATGATTTGGTCGGAAATCTTGTTCATATTTCCATTAACTAAGCGCATCTCCAGATGTACTTCAAGCCGTAAATTGAAAAAGACCGCCAGCGCAGGAAATACCGCGGCGGCCCGGATAAGGGGAATAAAAGCGGAACAGCCGGGTTTATTTTTTTCCGCCAATGGGCATGATGTGGATTTTCTTTTCCGTCATGCCCGGAACCACCATCATGGAGTCATACAGGATAAAGTCCGCCGCTCCTTCAACTGGGCCGGTAGCTACCGGGGCGGAACGCCCCGTCTTCAGATCCAGCCTGCGGACAGCTTCCGGTTTTTTATCTTTGGACCAGTCGCTGTAGTATAGGGCGTTGTCACGGTACACCAGCCCATCGTACTGTCCCCGTTCCTTGGAAAGTTCCGTGACCTCCCGGGAAACGGGGTTGATGGAGAGCAGGCGTCCGCTGGGTTTGCCCTTTTCATCCGTTGCGTATTCGCAGAGGTAAATGACCTTTCTTTCCGGATCCCAGGCCAGGCCGTTCGGCTTGTAGATGGGCTGTTTGGTCACCAGTTCTCCATAAGAGCTGGTATTCGTGTCCACATAGAAAATCTGGTTGGTATCCGTGGAGGAAACCATGAGCCTGCCATTGATGAACGCCAGGTCATTGAGGAATTTCATGCGGGACGGGGACAAGTCCACGTATCCTTCAATAGCGCCGGTCTTGGCGTTTATCTTGAAGACCATGTCCACGTCTGTGCAGTAAAGAAAGCCGTCCTGATACAGTAACCCCTTCGGCGCGTCCAGGGTATCTACGTCCGTGATTTTTTTCGGCTCTGTGGAACCGTGCGGAATGACGCCCAGATAGCCGTCCTTGTCTTTTTCCGTAGGCGTGAGCCTGGAGCCGATGCAGGTGAAATAGATATTGCCCTCGGCATCCGCCGCCACGCTTTCCGGATGTCCGTCAATGGCAATGGTGTTTTTTTCCAGGGCGGGCAGCGGTTCGGCGGGTTCCGGCTGTTTTTTTGCCGGCGGTGCGGCCAGCGCGCTGCACGCCAGGCAGAGAAGGAGTGGTGTCGCTTTCATGGGGTGGTGCGGTATAAGAGTCTTGATCCTTATGACATGGGAGCAATGGAAATGCAAGCCCTGTAGAGGATGATAGGCTGCCGGGCAGAGTCGCGCCCCGTTCGGGCGAACGGGGCGCTTTCCGTGTTAGATGGTTCCAGAATCCAGATTGTTGGGCCGGGGCATGTTTTCCATGCGGATAGAGCGGTTGACCGCGTTCAGGTAGGCGCGGGCGGAGGCCTCAATGACGTCTGTGGAGGCTCCCTTGCCCACAATGGGCTTGGGCTGCCCGAAGTCCACATGAACCGTGACTTCTCCCAGAGCGTCCTTCCCTTCGGAAGCGGCGTTGACGCTGTAGCCTTTCAGCGTGCCTTTGCGCTTAGTGATGCGTTCAATAGCCTTGATGACGGCATCCACGGCGCCGTTGCCTGTAGAGCTGTCTTCAAATTTCTTGCCTTCCTTGAGCAGTCCCACCGTAGCCGTGGGACGCGCGTGGCTGCCCGCCACGAATTGCAGGAAGTCCAGTTCCCATAGGCCGGTGGAGGCATGCAGGGAGTCGTCCACAATGGCGGAAAGATCATCATCATAAACGAATTTTTTGGAGTCGCCCACTTTCTTGAAGCGTTCAAAGACGGTGTTGACTTCCTCTTCCGTGAGGACATGGCCCAGCTGTTCCAGCCTGGATTTGACGGCAGCGCGCCCGGAATGCTTGGTGAGCGGGAGTTCCGTGGCGCCCCAGCCGACCGCCTGCGGGTCCATGACTTCATAGGTTTCCCGGCAGTTGAGGATGCCGTGCTGGTGGATGCCTGAAGAGTGGGCGAAAGCGTTTTCCCCCACGATGGCTTTGGACCGCTGCACCTGCATGCCGCTCATGCGGGCCACGATGCGGGAAGTGCGGACGATTTCCTTCGTGTTGATGTTGTCCGTGACGTCTCCGAATTGCCCGGCGCGGGTGCGCAGGGCCATGATGACTTCTTCCAGAGCCACGTTTCCGGCGCGTTCGCCGATGCCGTTAATGGTTCCTTCCACCTGGCGGGCTCCGGCGCGGACGGCTGCCAGGGAGTTGGCTACGGCCAGCCCAAGGTCATTGTGGCAATGCACGGAGATGACGGCTTTGCCGATGTTCGGCACATTTTCTTTCAGGTGGCGGATGATGCGGTAGAATTCGTCCGGAGTAGTGTAGCCCACAGTATCCGGAATGTTGACGGTCGTGGCGCCGGCGTCGATGACTGTTTCCACGACTTTGGTCAGAAAATCCAGGTCTGTGCGGGAAGCGTCCTCCGGGGAAAATTCCACATCCTGCACGAATTGCTTGGCATAGGATACGCCTTCCGCCGCCATGCGCAGAATTTCGGATTCCGCTTTTTTCAATTTGAACTGCATGTGCAGCTTGCTGGTTGCCAGGAAGATGTGGATGCGGGCGCGTTCCCCGGCGGGTTCCAGGGCCCTGGCCGCCGCTTCAATATCCGCCTTCACGCAGCGGGCCAGCCCTGCGATGCGGCATTTTTTGATTTCGCGGGCGATGGTGTGCACGGCTTCAAAGTCGCCATCGGAGATGCAGGGAAAGCCGGCTTCAATCACGTCCATGCCCAGCCGTTCCATTTGCCGCGCCACTTCCAGCTTTTCGCGTAGGTTCATGGATGCTCCGGGGCATTGTTCTCCATCGCGCAGGGTAGTGTCAAAAAAATAGATTTGATCGGACATAGGTTAATGATGTTAAGCGGTGGCATGATAATGTTTTGCTCCGGTAACGCAAGCCCTACGCGCTGCATGCTTTCACAGAGCGTCCGGGCGGCGGAAGAGAACCGCCGGAGCAAAGAATGACGGAACCTCCCTTTGCCTAAAAGGAGGAGCTTTGTAGGATGGAAGGGTGAAGATCAGATTTTACCTGAATGACCGGGCGGAGCGCGTCATGGCTCTGTGGAGCGAAAGCCGCGGAGAATACCTGGCGGCGGACTCCGTGCTTGCCGAGGTGGATGCCTGCATTTGCGGGGAAACGGGATCCTGCGGGGAGGAAATAAAGCGCATTGCCGCGTTTCTGGATAATACCGCCGCCAAAGCTGTTGACCCTGAATGGACGATTGATACCGCGCTGCCCTGTTCCCCTTCCAAGCTGGTGTGCCTGGGAAAGAGCTATGCAGACCATGCGAAGGAGTTTGACGGGGATTCCGTACAGGAGCCGGCTGTTTTCCTGAAATCGCCTTCCGCCATTACTTCCTGCAGCGATGTCGTTTTGTATCCGCCCGGCTGCGACAAGCTGGATTATGAGATTGAATTGGCCGTAGTGATTAAGGAGGTGCTGAAAAACGCTTCCCCGGAGGAGGCCGCGCGGGCTATCAGCGGCTATACGCTGATGTGCGACTATTCGGAAAGGGCCAACCAGCTGGAACATGGCGGACAGTGGACCAAGGGAAAGAGTTATGACAGCTTTGCCCCAATGGGCCCCACGTTCATTTCCGCTGATGAACTTGGGGACGGAGCCGGCATTCCCCTGGAATTGAAGGTGAACGGGGAAGTGCGCCAAAGCGGCAATACGGACGGCTTGATCTGGCCTGTTCCGCGCCTGATTGCCTATGTTTCCCGGTTCATGACCTTATGGCCCGGAGATGTGGTTTCCACCGGAACTCCGGGAGGCGTGGGGATGGGGATGAAGCCTCCGGTATATTTGAAACCCGGGGATGTAGTGGAATGGGGAAGCCCCGCTTTTGGATTCGCTTCCCAGGCTGTGGTGATTGATGATGAGGGGTAGGGGGACAATTCTCCGGCTCTTCTGAATATGGAGGGTAAGGGAAAGTTTTTTCTCTTACCGCTTCTGCGTATTGTTTCTGTATCCGGAGCGTTGGTTTCCCGTGGAACGGGGCCGCCGGAGCGGGCCGGAGGGCAGATGACGCCTGCGTGCGGGGGCTGGGCGGTATTTTCTCTTGATTACTTCGCCGCGGTTTAGTGAAGTGGCCGCGTGAAAAACGTGGTTTTGTACGTGGTCATGGTGACCGGGCTGACAGCCCTCTTCGTCTGGCTGTAAGGGAGGAATGCGGAACGCGCCCCTGTTCCCGCCGCCATGGTGGTGTCTCCGGAAAGCGGCATGGCGCGCCCTATTGTGCTGGTGGATGTCCGAACTCCGGATGAGTACCGCACGGGACATAAGGAGGGAGCCTTGAATATTCCGGCAGATGAGGTGGAACAACGGGCTCCGCAGCTTCTTCCGGATAAAAACGCCGTGATTCTGCTGTATTGCCGTACGGGCAAGAGGGCGGACAAGGCGCTGGAAACGCTCAGGAAGATGGGATATTCCCATGTGGAAAACCTGCACCGGTTCGAAATGTAACTTTCCGTCCGATTGTTCTGTGCGGGGCTTCCGAGGGACGCCGGGCGTGCCGTTTCCTGGTTCGGTCAGGAAACGGCACGGGTACGGATTCATGAGGCTCCTTCCGGAAAGCGAATGAAATTCAAGCCGTTCATTCTTTAATCAATTCCAGTTTCCCATTGGAGGATTTTCCGCCTACGGAGCGGACCCTGGCTCTGAGGGAGCATCCGTTGTTGGCATGGATTCCCTTGGGAAGGGAAAGTTTGTAGAAATTCCCGCGGGAAGGCTTGCCTGCCAATCCGGCGTGCTGGTCGCGGGCGATTACTTTGCCGTTTTCCAGGAGTTCGACGCCGTCTATTTCCAGGGCATGGCTGCCGGAAGTGAAGACGAAGCGCACCCCCCGGAGTTTTTCAAGATCAGCGGAAGAAACGGGCCAGTCCAGATAACTCCATTCCGTGGATACCGTCGCGGAGGTCCAGTTTCCTATAATTGATCCGGCTGCTTTTCTTTTCAGGGAAGAAGGCAGGGGGGGCGCCTCCCGGATAGCCTGGCGGCAGGCGTTGACCAGATCTCCGGGCGCGTGCGCCGCGCTTACGCCAGTGGAACGGACCCATTTTTCCTCCCATGCTCCCATATCCGGATTTTTATCGGAAAGACGGCTCTGAATAAAGTGTTCCCAGCGCGGCAGATAGTAGTCCCTGATAAGGCCGCTCCATATTTTGGCGGCGTAGTCGTCTACGGGAGGCCCCCATCTGGTCACCAGCCTTCTGGCGTTTTGTTCATACTTGTTTTTTCCCTCCGGAGAAGTTCCGTGAGACCGGGCAAATGATAACCAGCGCGACAGCCTCCAGGTGGGGTGTCCTTCCAGAAGGGAATCCGCCCGAAGGGCGTATTTGCGGAAATATTCCATGCATTTTTTCGTATTCTCCATGTCTTGTTCATCCAGGGCTTCCAGAGCGGCCAGGATGGCTTCATTCATGCGTATGCCAAGGTAATGGGCGGTCATCTCAACGGCATCCTGGCGGAACAGGGGGGACTGTTCCATGCCGCGAGTGTTGACGAACAGGGAGAGGCCTTTCAGAAAATCTTCGCTTGTGTTTACGGAACAGCCGCGGGTGCCGGGTTTCATTTGCCAGTTGAAACGGGGATGGTCCTTTAAGTTGGAATAGGCTGTGCGGCGGAACAGATTCCAGGCTTCCTTCATGCTGTCCGGATAATTTCCGTATCGGGCACGGCAATAATTTTCCAGATATTGTTCCACGTCCTCCTGGCGGTCCCTCCATGCGGCGTCCGTAACCAGTTCGTAGATAACGTCATTGTTTTCTATCCCTTCCGGGGCCATGCCCATTCCGGAGAGGCGCCCCCTGGATGAAGAGTTCAAGGCTTCCAGATGGCCGTTGGCGTAAAAATCCATTACCCCAGTCATGGCGCATTTGCCGCCCATGTTGGGAACCACGCTGTAAACCCACGGTTTATTGAAAAAACCCTTGAAGACGTCCCAGTTCATGCCGTTGCGCCAGAAAGTCTTGTTGTAATCCGCCGCCAGGTCCAGAAGGAGCATCTTATCGTCCGGAACCTTGCTGAGCAAAGCCTTCAGAGTATCTGCGTTCCAGATATTGCGCTGGTATCCGAACATCCATCCCTGCATGACCCATACCGCATTCGGGTTGGTGGAGGAAATGGAGCGGTAGATTTGTTCTCCGAGGGAGCTGAGCATATTGTTGCGGGCTTCGGCGCCTCCTTTGTTTTCGGGAAGTTCCATTTCATTGAAAGAGTCCGCAAGAAAATGGGTGTTTTTCCCGAATTCCTTCTGCCATTCCTGCATGTACAGGCGTCCTATTTTAAGGAAAAGGGGCTCTTCCGGAGAAAGAAAATGGGCGTGGTTTTTTTGAGGCCAACCTCCCCACCCCAGCCGGTGAAGCTTCGCTTCCGGATAAAGGCGGAGGATTCCCCGGGGAACGAAACCGGAAAAAGCGGGACAAATGGGGGTCATGCCCAGGGATTTCATCCTGTGCAGGATGCGGTGCTGCAGGGCGATTTGGTCCTTGTGCCAGCTGGCGGGCAGGGGGCCGTCATGATTGACGATGTTCCCCATCCGCTGCCAGGGAAGGTGTGCCGGTCCCGTATAAAATTCTTCTATTTCTTTCTCCGTCAGTCCCAGCTGTTTCCATACCCGGACGGCGATTCCCTCCGTGGCAACCAGGGCCAGAGGCATATCTATGCCGTGCAGAGCCATCCAATCTATTTCTTTTTCCCAGCGTTCCCAGGTCCAGTAAGGCATCGTATAGCCATAGGTGACCACATTGAAGTAATAGTGGTTGCGGAAAGGGGAAACGATGCGGCGCGGCGCGGCATCCGGCAGTTGCGCCGGCCAGCGGATATCTTTATTATCCCAGGAGACCATTCCCAGACGGTTTGTCTTCAGAAAATCATAGAATCCCCGGCAGAGGGCTGTGCCGCTGCTTCCCCGGATATTCAGTATTCCGCCGGAAGCTTTCGTTTCAAAAACATCGTGCCCGTCTTCTTTTTCAATAATTTCCAGTTGCAGTTTTTCCGGGGCTTTAGCCAGGGACGGAACGGTCCGCATGATTACTGAACGCGCTGCTTCCCGCTCCCTGTTTTTCTGTATATCTTCTGCGAAGACAAACAGATTTGTCAGCATGAAAAGGAATAGAATTTTTGAGAAGTAAAAGGTCATATTTATAATATATCACAGACTGGTAAATGGTTCTTTCAGCGAAAAACGGATATTTGCGTAATCCGTCAAAGAAAAAGCCCCTGCATGCCAGCATGCAGGGGCCTCGGTTGAAAAACCGGAAAGCTTTTATTCCGCCTTGGGCTTCCGTGGAGCCCTTTTGCGCGGCGTTTTGGGCTTTGCCGGGGTTTTATCCTTGATGTGCAGGAAGGTGAGCGTCTCCGTTCCGTCCGTTTCCACGGCTTCAATTTTATCGCCGGGTTTCACGTCTCCCCTCAGCAGGGATTCCGCCAGCGGGTCTTCCAGCAGGCGTTCGATGGTGCGGCGCATCGGGCGTGCGCCGTACTGCGGGTCGTAGCCGTTCTTGATGATCAGGCTCAGGGCTTCCGGGCTCAGGGCCAGCGTGATATTCTTGGTCTTGAGACGGGAGATGAGCTTGTCCGCTTCCAGATGCACGATGCGTTCCAGGTCATCCCGTTCCAGCATGCGGAAGACGGAAATGTCATCAAAGCGGTTCAGGAATTCCGGGCGGAATTGCCTGCGCGCTTCTTCCAGAATCTTTCCCTTCATGGCGGCGTAGTCCGCGTTGTCGGCGGCCATGGCCCCGAAGCCCATGGCGCTCTGCCGCTTGGCGGAGGCGGCCCCCACGTTGGAGGTCAGGATGATGATGGTGTTGCGGAAGTTGATCTTGCGTCCCAGGGAGTCCGTCACGCTTCCTTCTTCCAGAATCTGGAGAAGCAGGTTCATGACGTCCGGATGGGCCTTTTCCACTTCATCAAAGAGGATGACGGAGTAGGGCCTGCGCCGGACGGCTTCCGTGAGCTGGCCGCCTTCGTCATGGCCTACGTAGCCGGGAGGAGAACCGATGAGACGGGACGTGGTGTGTTTTTCCATGTACTCGCTCATGTCCACCTGAATCAGGGCGTCCGCGGTGCCGAACATGATTTCCGCCAGATTGCGGGCCAGATAGGTTTTACC
>ULUV01033895.1_pt1 | contig 11816 bp, 14 predicted proteins | sample 1958921 | NCBI WGS metagenome assembly ULUV01 (sample SAMEA4835772, study PRJEB28245) | human gut metagenome | biome: gut microbiome; material: fecal sample | place: Denmark | collected 2008
CAACCTCGCGCCGCTCTCCATGCTGGGGAAGGTTCAGGGCACGGCGCAAACGGAAATTCAAGAGGTCAAGCAATGAAATCGAAACTCGTAAGCCTCGGACTGCAGGAAGCGCAGCTCGAGGCCCTTTCTGACAACGGTTGGCGCGTGCGAGGGTTTGCGACGAGGTTCGGGAACATCAATTCGCACGGCTTCAAGATCCAGAAGGGCGCTTATTCCAAATTGATCGAAGCAGGCGTCAAGCCAAAGATGTTCTTCAACCACGATGCTTTCTCGGTTCCCATCGGACAGTGGGAGACGCTTGAGGAGACCGCCAGCGGCCTACGCGTCGAAGGCACACTGACACAGGGCGTGGCACTGGCCGCCGACGTCTACGCAGCCTTGAAGGCCGGAACCGTCGACGGGCTCTCGGTCTCAATCGGCTGGGACGACGCAGGAATGAGTTTTGACGAAAAGGGAGTGATGTCCGTTACCGAGATCTCTTTGCTCGACGAGATCTCGATCGTCACATGGCCGTCCGACAGCCGGGCGCGCGTGACGCAGACGCTCTCGGTCGACGAGCTCGATGACGCCATTGAGGCGATCAGCACAGTGCGAGAGCTCGAAGCATTCTTCAAAAAGACAGGTTTGAGCAAGCGACAGTCGGGATGGCTGCTCGCAAAGGCGAAGGCAGCCTTCGCCGCGGATTCGGCTCGGGAAGTGCCGCCGGAAGACGTTCGACGTCTGGCTGCGATCATGGACCGCATCAAAGCGGATCTCAACTAACCAACCGGATCAAAAAATGGAACAGATGGAAAATCTCGTGAAGATGGCTGAAGCCATCGAAAAGAAGGTGGCCGAGCTGATGGCTGCCAAGGAAAGCGACGCTCAGGCGCGCGAAAAGATCGAGCAGCAGCTCAAGGAACTCAGCGATCAGCAGACTTCCGTAGGCAAGAAGATTCTTGCCCTGCAGCAGGAAGGCCTTCCCAAGAGCTCCCAGGGCCAGCAGCCCATGACGATCGGCGCTGCGCTTGTGGCCTCCGCCGCCTATTCTGACCTGATTGCTGGAAAGGTGAAGAAGGCTGTCCTCGCCGCCGCCTCTCCCGTTACTACGCCTACCGGTGCGGTCGTCGTCGACTATCAGGGCGTCAAGGCCGAGCCCGAACTCGCCAATGTCGTGGCAGCATCCTTCCCGCACGTCCCGACGACTTCGAACGCGATTTCCTACCTGAAGGAAACTGCGTTCACCAACAGCGCGGCCGAGACTGCTGAGGGAAGCGTTAAGCCGGAAAGTAAGTTTGAGTTCACGGAGCAGGATGCAACCGTTCGCACGATCGCGCATTTTGTTCGCGTGACCAAGCAGCTGGCTGAGGATGCCCCGGCTCTTGCCGCTTACATCAATGCTCGCATGATGTATGGCCTGAACCGCCGCATTGAGAAGCAGCTCCTTGTTGGCGACGGCTCCGGCCAGAACCTTTCCGGCATCTTCACCACCGGAAACTACACGGCGCACGGATTCACCACGTCGACGATGCCCGAAGGGTCGACCATTCTGGATCTGATCCGCCGCTGCGCCGCGACCATGCGAAAGTCCGGCTACACGCCGAACGTTGTTTTCCTCAACCCGATGGACTTCGACACGCTCCGCGGCATGAAAGACTCGTCGGGGCAGTACCTGATGGGCTCTCCCCTTCAGGCCGGGGCGGATATCCGTCCCTGGGGCCTGCGCGTGATCGAGTCGCCTGAAGTGACCGAAGGAAAGTTCATGGTGGCCGACACAAACATGGGCGCGACGATCTATGACCGCAGCGCCCCCGTGCTCGAAATGTTTGAGCAGGACAGCGACAACGTGCAGAAGAACCTCTACACGGTTCGAGTCGAGTGCCGCATGGCCTTTGCCGTCGAATCCGCCAACTGCTTCATCGGCGGCGACCTGGAAATTGGCGCCTAGCACAAATTCCCTACGCGATGGGTGCCCCGGCTTCGGCCGGGGCTTTTTTTAGGTGATTTTCATGACTGCCGCTTGCGTTTCACTTGAGGAGGCCAAGTCCTTCCTGCGCGTCGATGGAACCGACGATGACGACATCATCAAGACGCTGATCGAGGCCTCGACTGGTCTTGCAGAGACCCGATTGAAGCGCCCCATCATCGGGGATGTCGAAAAAGACAGAGCGGTCTGCTCGAGGATCGAAGACGTACCAGCGGATCTCCGCATGGCCGTCTGTGTCATCGTGGCCTTCTGGTATGAGAACAGAACGGCTCAGGACGTCGATCTTCGCGCCCGGGTGCTACGACAAGCAGCACTCGACAAGTACATCGATTGGAGCTCTGACGATGACTCTTCCTCTTGACCCAGGGGCGCTTGACCGGCGCATCACAATCGGCGAATGGCGCAGCGAGCAAGTGGGAACGACGCTTGAAGAGGTATTCACTCCGATCAACACGTGTTGGGCACGAGTTGAACCCACGCGTCCCCTCACCTTCTGGCTTGGAAAGATGCAGCTCGACACGGCCGCGACGCACCGAATCACGATGCGTCGGATGAAGGGACTCACGCTTCCGGAAGAGCTCACTGGGCGCCATGCAATTGAGGTCGATGGCATCCGCTACAAGATTCTCAGGTCGTTCGATCTTGATGGAGCGAGGCGCTTCACCGTGGTCGAGGCTTGTCAGGTGACCACATGATCATTGGCTCGAAGACCGCGGTTTTCTCGCTTGAAGAGCTTGAGCTCAAGCGCACTGACCTCGACAAGAAGACGCTGCGTCCCTACCTGCGTCGAATTGGGTCCGCGATCAGAAAAACGGCCAGAAAAAAGGCTGGCGCCCGCAGGGTTTCACAAAAAGGTGAATACCCGGGAAAGCAGACCGGCGCCACCGTCAAGGCAATCAAGGTCAAGCTGTTCAAGTCGGGTTATGGCCTGAAAGTGATTCAGGACGTTCCGCAAAACAGCCGCATCGAAGACGCACGGTGGCGCTTCTACCCTGCCTTCCTGCGCTTCGGCGTAAAGCGCCGCAGCAAGGGGAAAAAGCAGGACGCCTGGCGCATTGAACCGCGCCGCGACTACATAGCGGATGCCGCCGAAGAGCATCAGGCAAAGGCCATGGACATCGTGATGGAAGGCATTGATGCCTCCCTCAAGGAAATTTTTCAGAAGTGAGAATCGACCCAATCGTCGCGCAGATCCAGCGCGAGTGCAAAAGCTTCACACAGGTGGCCGGCGCCATCACCGATCAGCTGCAGAGCTCGATCTCCCAGGGATCGCTCCCTGCTGCCTACGTGGTGCGACTGGACGAGGATGCCGAGATCGTCGACGACCTCGGCAATGAGTACTACCAGGAGCTGACAGAGTATTTCGCCGTTGTGGTCTTCCTCGCTAACAACGACCCCCGCGGGCAGTCTGCTGCCGACCAGCTCGACGACATACGTGCAGAGCTCTTCAAGGCGCTGCTTCGATGGAAGATGGACGAGGCGCACGACAAGATCGAGTACAACGGCGGCTCGTTACTCGAGTTAACCAGAGACCGACTCGTTTACAGCTTTCAGTTCAAGACCTACACGACGATCCAGATCGAGGACACCTGGCAGCAGGTCGCCTACGACCGCATGCAAAACCTCAGCGGTGTAGACGTCGACATCGATGAAATCGGTCCTCGCACAAAGCGTCCGGACGGGACGCCTGAGGCTGAGCTCAAGATCAACTTGAAAGGCGCTTAGGCGCCAATTTTTTTAGCCGGAGAAACCGATGGCAATTTCTTTCAACACGATCCCGCAGAAGGTGTACACGCCGCTCTTCTACGCGGAAGTCGACAACTCTGCGGCGAACACGACGACCGACGACATGAAGGCCGTCATCATCGGACCGATGCTTGCCACCGGCAAGGCCACGGCTGGTGAGCTGACGATCGTTGGTACTGCCGATCAGGCCGGAGAGCTTTTTGGCTTTGGCTCAGTCCTTCACCGCATGGTCGCGGCTTATCGCAATCAGGACGTAACCGGAACGCTGTACATCATGCCGCTCGAAGATCCCTCGTCAGGAACCGCCGCGACGAAGACGATCACCATCACTGGGACGGCAACGGAAGCCGGCACGCTCTGCCTGTATGTTGGTTACGAACTCGTCCAGGTCGGTGTTTCCGTCGATGACGAAGCAGCCGACATCGCAACGCTTGCAGCTTCTGCGATCAACGCGCTCAATGATCTCCCGGTGACGGCAGAGGCTTCCGCTGGCGTCGTAACCCTGACCGCAAAGCACAAGGGCGTTATCGGCGACGACATTCCGCTGGGTGTCAACCTTCTTGGTGCTGGCAATGGTCAGCTCACTCCGGCCGGAATCTCCGTCGAATTTGCGGACGGTACGGCAGGTGCCGGGACGCCTGATATCGAGAAAGCATTTGCAGATCTCAAGGATGAGGCTTTCGAGTTCATCGGCCTCCCCTACGGTGACGCGACTTCCTGGAACGCATCGAAGACGGCAATGACCACCCGATGGAGCTACAGCGTGCAGCTCTATGGCCACGTCTACAGTATCAAAAGGGGAAATCGCGAGGATCTGCTCGACATCGGCGAGACGCAAAACGACCAGCACCTGACGGTCTTTGCCGCCAGCTCCACTGATCCGAACTTCGTCTGCGACCGCCTTGGCGCAGCTCTTGGTCAGATCGCCGTCTCGGTCAAGGCCGATCCGGCACGCCCCTTCCAGACGCTCGTGCTCAACGGCCTCACTGCCCCGCGCGTGAGCGACCGCTTCTCGCGCGAAGAGCGTGAAGCGCTTCTGGCTGCCGGTGTGGCGACCTTCTCCGACACCTCGAGCAATACGCAGATCGAACGTGCCGTGACGACATACATCACGAACGCCTACGGCTCGCGTGACAACAGCTACCAGGACGCTGAGACGCTTCACACGCTGGGGTACATCATCCGCTACCTGCGTACGCAGATCACCTCGAAGTTCGGCCGCCACAAGCTTGCCGACGACGGCACCAACTTCGGCGAAGGCCAGGCAGTAGTGACGCCCGCGATCATCAAGAGCGAGCTCATCGCAGCCTACAGCGCGCTCGAGCTCCGCGGGCTTGTCGAGAACATGGATCTCTTTAAGACCTACCTTGTGGTCGAGCGTAACGCCGACGATCCGAACCGCGTGGACGTTCTCTTCCCGCCGGATCTCGTGAACCAGCTGCGCGTGTTCGCAATGCTTGTTCAGTTCCGTCTTCAGTACTGAGGAGTTTGAATCATGTCTTTCCGCAGACAGTCCGGCCCCGCCTATATGACGGTTGACGGCACGACGATCCCGGCAAAGGGATCTTTCACGGTCCCGCTTTCGACAACGAACCGCACCGACATTGTGGTCGGGGACAAGGTAGTGGGCTACGACGAGCAGTCCATCGCACCCTACCTACAGTGCACGGTGCAGATCACCGACGAAACGGACTTTCAGACAATCTGCAACAGCACCGCGATGACCATACGCGTGGAGTTCGCCAACGGCCGCATCTACACGATGTCCAACGCCTTTGTGCGTGGAACCCCGACGCTTGCCGAAACAGGCGAAGCGAGCTTTGACTTCGCGGCCGAGTCCGCCCAGTGGAGCTAACCATGGCCCTGACGATCAAGCTCAAGAAGCCCGTTGAGGGCCTGCAGGAGATCACCCTGCGCGATATCGAAACTGGCGACTACGTACGCCTTGGTCCTGTCATGACTCCCATCGTTGACGACCAGGGTCGCAAGCGCCTTTTTGAGGACACGAAAGTTCTCAAGGGCTACCTGACGCGCATCAGCGGGCTCACTGAGAAGCAGATCAGCGAAATGGCCTTTAAGGACTTTCTCGCTGCTCGAGCGTTCGTTATCAACCAACTTGCTTTTGGCGAGGACTCGGGGGAAGAGACGGAGACCCCGAGCTCCTGACTTTCCGTCGCTTTGCTCTGCGGACAGCCCACTTTTGGCGCATGTCGCCCGCAGAGCTTATGAACACTCCACTGCCTTTGCTTGCCGTCCTCATCGAAGAGATGGGCGACATGAAGGCAGAAATGCGAGCAGCCAATGGCCTCTCATGAAACAAACCTCAAAGCGGTCTTCACGCTTGTCGACCAGTTCTCCCCTGCCCTCAAGAATATGCAGCGAGAGATGCGAGTTGCCGGGCGCCAGATGCGCGAAGGCTTCTCGCAGCTTGCCGACATGGCGAAGGTTGCAGCCGGCGGCGTAGCCGCGCTATCTGCAGTTGGTGCCGGCACCTGGGCTGCAACCGTCTCGGCTGCCGATTCAGCCGTCCAGCTCAAGCAGATGGCCGATCAGACCGGCGTCGCCGTTGACAAGCTGCAGGCCTGGCAAACGGCCGCCGTCGCCGGCGGCATGGATGCCGACGAGTTCGCGGAATCGCTGCGCGACATGAACATCGAGTTGTCCGATGCCGCCACTGGCGGAAAGGACGAGCTGGCGCAGCTTCTGCAGAAGGTTGGAATTGCGGCGCGCGACGCGTCCGGAAACATCAAGACGGCCGATCAGGTCTTTCTTGACTTCGCCGACGCCGTGGCCGCACAGGTCGATCCGGCCATCCAGCTGCGCATGGCGATCTCCGCCTTTGGCGAAGACACGGGCGCCAAACTCCTGCCGATCCTGAAGCAGGGTTCCGCAGCATTTCGGGAGTCCGAGGAGGCCATGCGGGCCGCCGGGACGGCGATCACTGATGAGCAGATCGAGCGAATGCGAGCCTTCCGCAACCAGTGGAATGGTCTCACGAAATCGCTTGATACTGCTCGGGTCTCTCTTTTGAGCAATCTTGCCCCAGCGTTTTCGATCCTATCCGAAAGGCTCGCCGAAGTCTTCTCCCGGATCGTCCCGGTGCTCGACTCCCACATGGAGGAATGGGCACGCGATCTTGGCGACTGGATCTCTTCCATCAATTGGGATGCGATCCTCTCCGGCGTTGATGCTCTTCTGTCTGGGGGCGAAAAGCTCGAGCAGGAGTTCGGGGCTGTGGGCACGATGATCAACTTCGTGACCGGAAACCTCGACAAAATGGTGATCGCTTTTCTTGGTTTCAAAACGGCAGTTGCCGCAGCCAAGATCGGTGGCGCATTCGCAAGCATCGGATCCGGCGTGATCGGCGTCTTGAAGGTGATGAACCCGCAGACCTTTCTAACGCTTTTGGCGCAGTGGGGATCAGGAATCACGAAATTCGTATCAGGTTCCTGGGCGGCGCTCACATTCCTCGGGAAGGCTTTCCTGAGAGCCGGTCCCATCGGGTGGATTCTCACTGCGCTTTCCGTGGCCTCCATTGTGTGGTCCAAGTGGGGCGACGACATCATGAAGGTGCTCGAGCAGGTCTGGCAGGCCGTTTCCAGCTTCTTCGGTCAAATCGCCGACTGGATCAGTGAGAAAGTCGACGGGATCGAGGCAGCCTTCGACAGCTTCGTGCAGTCCTTGAAGGATCTTGTTCCGGACTGGCTCCTGAAGTTCCTGGGCGGCTCCGACGACAAAACCATCGGGATCGAGACTTCCGGAGCTGCTTTTGAAGCCGTGAGAGGCGCCGTCTTCCCGCAGGGAGAGCCCCGGCAGGTGCGCGACACACCTTTCTTCGAAACTCGCAGCTCTTCTTTTGAGCCGACGTTCCTGCAACAGGCCGCCGCGCCTTCTCCGGCAGAAATGTACGGACGCCTCGACGTGCGGTTTGCCGGAGCTCCGGAAGGTATGCGGCTCGAAAGAGCGAACAGCTCCAAGAGCCTCACGCTCAACACTTCGATTGACTACGACCAAGGGAGCGGGCGCAGCACGTATGCGCCTGCGTGGTAATGGCACAGAGATTGACGGCCTCTTTTCGAGGCGTGACCTTTTTCGTCGAGGCAAGCGATATCAGCGCTGGGCGCCGCGTCGTGACGCATCAGTACCCGCAGCGCGATGAACCCTTCACCGAGGATCTCGGCCGCGCAGCGCGCGTTTTCAGCCTGTCGGCTTTTGTCCTGGGTGACGACTGCATCGAGCAGGCGCAGGCGCTTCGCGACGCCATCGAGCAGCCGGGACCGGGCACGCTGGTTCATCCTGAGTTCGGCGAGCTGCAGGTGATCGCGCAGCCGGGCGGGTCTCTGTCGTTTGACCAGGCTCGACGTCGAGTTCGCTTCTCCCTGTCCTTTGTCGAGGCTGGACTCAACGCCTTTCCGGAATCTGGACAGGCGACACAATCGGCGTCAAGAGAAGCCGCCGACGGATTGATGAAATCGGCGATCAACGACTTTGCCGAAACCATCAACCTTGACGGCGTGGAGGACTTCGTGAAGACCGCTCTCGAAGGCGACCTTCTCGACAGCCTCGGGATCATCAGCAACTCGGAGATCGCTTCGGTCCTGGGCTTCGCTGACCGCGTGAGCGATCTTGCGAGCAATGCCATTGGCTTGGTCTCCGGAGGACCGCGCGCCTTCGCGACACGCCTCATGGGGGCGCTCGGCCTTTCCGGCCTCGCCACAACGGTGGCTGGCTGGCAGCGCGTCGGAACGCAGCTCTGCAACCTCGTGGACGATCTCCACGGGGAGCACGAAGAACCGCTTTACTCCGGCAACGTCAAGAGCACCTCAGCCAAGACGATCGAGGCCAACCGCGCCGCGGTCTACCGGCTCTCGAGAGCTGCCGTGCTGGTCCAGACGGTCGGCGTCTCAACACTAATCGGCACGGATCTCGACAGCAGCGTAGCGACGTCCTCAATTCTCCCAGTGACGACAACCGGATCGACGGTTCAAGCTCCAGCCACGCAGGAGAACGCAGCGGCCGAAGAGATCCTCTCTTTTGAGGACGACACCTCGGACGGATCTCCCACCATTTCTTGGGACGAGATGGAAGCGTCCATGGATCGGATCGTCGAGGCGCTCGAGGAAGAAATGCTTGACGCTGATAACGACGAGGTTTTCATGAGCCTGCGGAAGGCTGCCACAGCGGTTTCTCAGGATCTCTCAGAAAGAGCGCACGGCGTCGCACGCCTTTACGACTACAACGCGGGCGCGCAGCTTCCCGCTTGCGTAATCGCCATGGAGCTCTACGGGGATGCCGCTCGAGCGCGGGAGATTACCGTGCGCAACGCTATCCCGCATCAGCTCTTTTGCCCGAACGTGGTGAAGGTGATCAATGAGTAGTAGCGACATCGTTCGCGTGCGAACCGGAGGCAGAGAGCTCACCGGGTGGACGTCCGTGCAGATCACTGCCGGGATAACAATGGCCGCGCGCTCCTTCACGGTCGGGATCACATTTGCCTGGCCGCAGGTGAAGGATGTCATCACGGGCATCAAAACCGGAGATCCTGTCGAAGTCTGGATCGGCGACGAGCCTGTTCTCACAGGCTTTGTGTTCTCCACTCCGCTTTCCTACGGCCCCGAGAGCCTGCAGGTCTCGATCTCCGGGCGCAGCCGGACGGCTGACATCGTGGACTGCTCGCCGGCCGCCTGGCTTCCCGGAGATGTTCCGCAAGCCGATTCGACGGCGTGGACAAGCGTCCGGGCGGTTTCACCTGCCGGGACGCTCATCAGCGCGGCTTCACCAAAAGCGGCGCAGTGGAAAAACCAGAAGATCGAGCAGATCGCGGCAGATCTCTGCGCCCCTTACGGCATTGAGGTTTTGCTGCAGACCGAGACCGGGGATCCCGTGACGATGCACGCCATCGATCCTGGGGAAACGGCCTTCGACTCAATAGATCGCCTTCTGGCGTCCGGACAGCTCTTTGCTATGGATGACGAAGCCGGGCGCCTTGTGATCACGCGCCCGGGCGCAGGCGGTTCGGCGGCCGGAGGACTCGAGACCGGTGTGAACATTCTCACAGGCTCCTGCCAGAGAGATGCGGCAGAGCTCTTCTCCGATTATGTAGTAACGGGGCAGAGAGCCGGAACTGATGCGGCTTTTGGAGCCTCGACGCTTCAGGTTATGGCCAGCCAAAAGGATGACCAAGCGACGCGCTTTCGGCTACTCGAGCTCGCTCCTTCTGGCGAGATGACGCTCGACCTCTGCCAGCAAATCAGCGCCTTTGAGTGCCGGCGCCGCCGCGCGCTTCTGCAGAGCGCCACCTTCACGGTCGTTGGCTGGAGGGACGCACTCGGGAATCTCTGGAGGCCCAACACGATGGTTCACGTTAAGGACTCTTTCTTTGGGATCGATGCAGATCTTTTGATCGCCGAAGTCCAGTACTCGCTTTCAGAGCAGGGAAGCATCGCAACTTTGAACGTGGCTCCGATCGAGGCCTTTGAGGCTGAACCGACCGCCAAGGAAAAACAGGAGGCCGCCTCCACATCGTCCGCCTCTTGGGTGGATGAGGTGAAGACGCCGGGGACTTAAATGACGAGTTGCATTTTGCAAAGGATTAAGGCTCTTCTGGGACGTGGAACGCTGATCCGTACGGACGATGCGCCGAAGATGCGCACGGTGCAAAGCGAGTTTCTCAAGGGAGATGTTCGCGACGGCCTCGAGCACTTTGAACCCTATGGCTGGACCTCGCGCGCCAAGCCAGGTGCTGAGTGTCTTGGGGGATTTTTCAACGGGGATCGCTCCCACGGCGTGATCATCGTCACCGCCGATCGGCGCTACCGGCTGCACATCGAGGAAGGTGAGGTTGCCGTTTTCGACGACCAAGGCCAAAAGGTTCACTTGAAGCGCGATGGCATTGAGGTCGTGACCGGAAAAGACCTGACGGCAACCGTCGGAGGAAATGTGAAGGAAACGGTTTCCGGATCGGTTGAACTCAAGGCCGCAAGCGTCAAGATCGATGCGCCCGTGGAGATCACAAAGACCCTCAAGGTGGATGGGTTGATCACCGGTCAGGGCGGCATGATGGTCAGCGGAGGCTCCGGCGCTTCCGTCACCGGCTCGATGACCGTGACCAGCGGCGACGTAGTGGCCGATGGCATCAGTCTGAAGAACCACACGCACACTTGCCCGGACGGCAAAACCGGGGCTGCGGAGTGATGAATGCAAGAAGAACTTTTGATAAATGGCACCCCCTCGGAAATGTCACTGTACGCAACGAACCCACTGGCTCGAGCAGTGATCATTTCTCTTTTCTCCTGGGCTCGAGCTAACGATGACGATGAAGTCGTTGGCGGGAGACGAGAGGGCTTTTGGGGGGATTCCTATGAGGAAGAAGCCGGCGCCGTGACCGGATCGCGACTCTGGCTTCTGGCTCGAGAAAAGATCACCTCGGAGGTGCTTCAAAAGTGCAAGGACTACACGTCTCAAGCTCTTGCCTGGCTTGTGTCCGATGGCGTTGCCAGCGATGTGCAAGTGACGGTCGAAAGGGGTGACCTCGACCGAGTGAATCTTTTGGTTCGCGTGATCCGCGGCTCCAATTCGCTGACGCTGCGCTTTGCTGATGTTTGGAAAGGGTTGAAAAATGGCTTTTGACCGCCCCACTCTGAGAGAGCTGATCAATCAGCTCACAACCGACGCTGAGCGAGAAGCCGGAGCCCAGCAGCTCCGCCAGTCAAACCTTCGGGTGCTCCCGAAGGTTTTTGCTTTTGCAGTTCATTCTCTCTACGGCTTCATCTCCTGGATCCTTCGTCAGCTCTTTGCCGACACGGCTGAGGCCAAGTACCTCGAGCGCCAAGCGTCGATCCAAGGGATCTTTCGCAGGGAAGCGTCAAAGGCGACCGGCTCCCTAACGGTGACGCGAACGCCAGGGGCGCAGCTCCCGGTCGGGACCGTTTTTCAGACCTCAGACCAGATCCGCTACAGCACAACGGCAGAGCCGGAGGCCGAAGGAACCACTGTTCCGGTCGAGTGCCAGACCGCCGGCATCGTCGGCAATCGGTCCTCTGGAGAAACCTTCACGCTGGTGGCGCCAGTGGCCGGAGTCGATGCCGAAGCGACGGGGAGCGAG
>ULUV01036063.1_pt1 | contig 11758 bp, 10 predicted proteins | sample 1958921 | NCBI WGS metagenome assembly ULUV01 (sample SAMEA4835772, study PRJEB28245) | human gut metagenome | biome: gut microbiome; material: fecal sample | place: Denmark | collected 2008
AGGCCGGCCTCTGCTAGATACCCTAACTTCTGCAATATTTCAGCAATGAGCGGAATGTGGCAAGAGCTAAATTCACACTTTCCTTTGTCGCTTTAGTCAGGGCTTCCTTCGTATCGTCAAGCACGATGCCTTTTTCAGAGGCTCCGCGGCCGGCTGCAGTATTGACTATCTGGCAAATCGCTGCGTACTTGAGATTTAACTCTCTAGCCAAGCATGACTCGGGCATCAGTGTCATACCGACATAGTGACCGCCGTCATTATCGATGCGATCAACTTCGGCCGCCGTTTCGAGTCTCGGACCTTGAGTGCAGGCGTAAGTACCGCCGTCAATAATCGGAAGATCCAGCTCCTCAGAAGCATCAACAATTGCTTCTCTCAAATCCATATCAAACGGATAAGTGAAGTCAATGAAGTTAATGAACTTCTCTTTGCCGGTGTTGTAGCTGGTTTCTCTGCCCCAGGTATAGTCAATGATCTGATCGGGTACGGCAATCGCACCGATATCATCTTCAGGCAAAACAGCGCCGACGGAAGCCAATGCGATCACGGCTTTGGGCTCGAACTGTGAAAGAGCCCAAATGTTGGCGCGATAGTTAATCATGTGCGGCGGCTTCTTCTCAGTCGTCCCGTGCCGAGATAAAAATACGATGTTCAGTCCGTCAATCACTCCACGGCAAATTTCGACCGGCTCTTTACCGTAGGGAGTGTCAATTTTCTCAATGACCTTGCCTTCTAAAAGAGACAACTGGTCCAAACCGCTGCCGCCGATCAACGCAAAATTAGCCATCCGCCTTTACTCCTTGATTGATCATTTTGAATAACTCAGGTTCGTCTATGATATTAACGCCTAAAGCCTCGGCTTTGGCGAGTTTGGATCCCGCAGATTCGCCGGCCAAAACATAACTCGTTTTCTTAGAGACCGATCCGCTTACCTTTCCGCCCGCTTTACGAATAATATCGCTGGCCTCGTCTCTGGAAAGCGTTGGTAGTGTGCCGGTCAGAACGAATGTCAAACCGTTCAGCGGAAGTTCCTGGCCACTCGTGCCCGTACCCTCTTCCCACACGACGCCGCGATCCATCAGGTCATTGATCACCGCGATGTTCGCCGGTTCGGCAAAGAAGTGCAGAATGTTTTCCGCGCCCGACGGACCGATGTCTTCAACTTCCTGCAGCTGTTCTAACGAAGCCTCTTCCAGCGGTTTTAAAGCACCGAAGTGCGATGCTAAATTCCTCGCCGTAGCCTCTCCGACTTCCGGAATGCTGATGGCGTACAAGAAACGTTCAAGCGTGGTCTTCTTGGAAGCTTCAATAGAGGCGACAAGTTTCTCGGCAGATTTTTGTCCCATACGGTCCAGACCGACGAGCTTGTCGACGGTCAAACGGTAAATATCCGCAACCGTAGTAACCAAATCATGTTCAATCAGCTGTTCGGCCAATTTTTCCCCGATACCGTCAATGCCCATGGCTTTGCGGCTGACAAAGTGGAGAATGCTTTGGGCTCGCTGAGCGCGGCAGAAAAGACCGCCGCTGCAGTGGCGATCCTTTTCTCCGTCTTCTTTATAAGCGTGAGAACCGCAGACCGGACAGAATTCCGGCATCACGAAATCTCTAGCGTCTTTCGGCCTAAGCTCGGGAATTACTCGGACGATCTCGGGGATAACGTCGCCGGCACGATGGACAACGACCGTGTCTCCGATCTTTATACCCATGTTCTGTAGGAATTCTTCGTTGTGCAGAGAAACATTGCTGATGGTGGTTCCGCCGACAAACACGGGTTTGAGGCGAGCGACGGGCGTAAGTTTGCCGGTGCGTCCGACTTGAACGGTAATATCCAAAACCTGCGTTTGAACTTCTTCCGGCGGATATTTATGAGCCACGGCCCAGCGAGGTTCTCTGGAGACGAATCCCAGCTGTTTCTGGCGGGCAAAACTATTGACTTTGTAGACCACGCCGTCAATATCAAACGGCAAATCGTGACGAATACGAGCGACTTCTAAATGGAATGCCTCAAGTTGTTCCGGTGTTTGCACGACGATCCGATTGCTGATCACCGGGAAGCCTTTAGATTTCAAATAATCAAGCAGTCCCGACTGGGTATCGGCCGGCATCTCGCTCACTTCGCCGTAGCCGTAGGCATAAAAGTTCAGATTGCGTTTCGCCGTCAGGGCCGAGTCCAGCTGGCGGAGACTGCCGGCTGCTGCATTACGAGGGTTGGCAAAAAGCTTCGCTCCGACCGCTTCCTGCTCTTCATTAAGCTTGCGGAACACTTCCTTGTGCATGATCACCTCGCCACGGACTTCAAAAATCTTCGGGAAGCCATCGACCTTTAAAGGAAGCGTCTTAATCGTTTTGACGTTCGCTGTAACGTCTTCACCGGTGTAGCCGTCTCCGCGGGTCGCGGCCTGAACAAGAACACCGTCCTCATAACGCAAGTTAATGGCCAGCCCGTCGAATTTCAATTCGCAGTCATAATCAATCGTCTGATCGGGCGTCAGTTCAAGTTCTCTTCTTACGCGGGCGTCAAAATCATAAGCGCCTTGAGCGGTGTAGTCCGTTTCGGTATGAATGGAGAGCATCGGCACGGCATGCGTGACTTTTTTCAGTTCGCTCTGGACGGTTGCACCGACGCGCTCCGTCGGTGAAACCGGACTTTTGAACTGAGGATATTCTTTTTCCAGTCGCGCCAGTTCTTGGAACAACGAGTCATAGATCTCGTCAGACACCGTCGGAGCATTGTCGATGTAATAAGCCTTGTCGTGCTTTTCAAGCTCCTCGGCCAGTTTCTCCATTCGGAGTTTAACTGCCTCTAATTTTTTCTTGTCTTGCTCTTCCATTTCGTACCTGAACCAAATAAAAACATCGGGTTCCTTACTGTACTCGCTGGGAATCCGATGTTTGAATCAGAATGATAAATTTGGGATCTTTTTAATCGAGAAGCTGATGTGCCCTAACGCTGCCCGGCTCGATATTGTTCTCACGCATCTGCTTATAGAAGCGGTCGAGTTCCTGCTTCAGCAGAGACACCGTGGCGCCCGAGATTTCACATCCCTTAGGATCCACAATCTTGGCATCAAACACGGCCGCAAAAGCGTTGGCAGCCGTCATCAGCAGACGCAGGGGATCGCTTTCAGGAGCGATCAGCGGAACGTTCAGAGAAATCGCAATATTTCTGTCGTCCAGCCAGCGAAGTTCGATCGTGCCCTTACGGTTGCCCTGACGTTTGCCGTTTTTATCCAAAACCAGCTCACCCAGCTTTTCATAATGCGTCATGCTTCTGCGCTTTAAGCCCAAGAGCATCGTTTCTTTTTCGAAATCATCGATAGAAACCGGTTCTAAAGGACGCAGCAGAAGCGTGATCTGCACGCCGAAATTCTTGATAAGTGCGTTGAGCTGATCCGTATGGTTGTTCAGCAGCTGCATTTCCTTCATTTCTGAAGTGCCGTCCAAGTTCATTTCCATACGCAGGAAAACCAGCTGATACAGATTCGACAGGGACACCTGGTCGAAAGAAGCTTTACCGGAAGCCAGCTGAATATAGAAGGCAATTGCCGAGAACATGCCGATCGCATCCGGCACGAACCAGCGGTTGCTGTTGGCTTCCAGTGCCAGGATGCGCAGCAGACCTCTCGGAGCATTTTCCATTGCCGTTTTAACGAACGGTGCGAGCTGGCTGCCGGTTACCGGCTTCTTGAAGGTAATGCGAACGAGTTCCGTGACAAAGGGGTCATATTTAGGCAAACCGCTGTCATCAATCTCTTCCAATACCGGAGAAGTTTCAACGGGCTCCTCTTCCTCTTCGGTTTCTTTCGGGAGAACCTCCTGAACTTCCTCGATCGTCTCTTCTGGAGACTGAGACTCAGACTGCGGTTCTTCAACAGGAGGTGAGGTCTTCTTAATCTCGTCGACTTTAATGTCGCCGGAATTGATCAAATCCTCGCCGAAAATCGGCTCCTGAGGAATCCTCGGAGGTGTTTTATCTTCGACTTTCTCATGACTTGACGTCTCTTTGATTCGAAGCCAATACCAAACGCCGACACCGCCAACCGCAAGGATCAGGACTATCGTTACCCCCATTCCAACCATATTCATCTTTCTTCAGCTAAATCCTAAACCTGCGGTTGTGTTCTCCGCAGGCTACTACTCAAGTCTCAATATTCTACAGGCTTATGAAGAAAACCACCGTATTACGAACTGATGCAATTTTATTTTTTCCGCGTTACCCACGGCGGTTCAAACCGCTTTGTCTTTCTTTCCGCGACCTTATAATTTATGGCCTCTAATTAAACACATAGCGGAAAAATAATTTTCATGTCTACAGCTCCTTGCAAGAATCTTGAGACTTTCCCGAATCCTCAGCCGAATCGGGATTATTTAATTCACATTGAAATCCCTGAGTTCACGTCGCTTTGCCCGTTAACCGGACAGCCCGACTTCGCCACACTTCTGCTCGACTACATTCCGGACCAGAAGAATGTCGAACTCAAGGCACTGAAACTCTATATGTGGAGTTATCGTCAGGAAGGTGCTTTCCATGAAGCCATCACCAACAAGATCCTGGACGATCTCGTTGCGGCCACTTCTCCTCGTTTCATAAGACTCAAGGCTAAATGGTGGGTCCGCGGCGGCATCTACACGACGGTCGTTGCTGAATACCGTAAAGAAGGCTGGACACCGGTCAAACCGGTTGAACTGCCTGAGTTCGAATCGAACGATCCGACTCGCGGTTAATCCGATTTTTTTCCTCAGCGGCCCGTTTCAACAGGCCGTTGTTTTTTCTGATCTGCATTTCGTAGTTTTCGAGCGCGGCAACTGCTTCTTCGTTCGCTAAAATTTTGTGAATATTCCGACGAAAATGATAAGTTGTTATGAACCCGCTGCTTAATACACTTCAGCCCTATCCCTTTGCCAAACTGCGCAAGCTTCTGGAAGGCGCCAAACTTCCCGAGGATCTCAAACCGATCTCCCTTTCTATCGGCGAGCCGAAACACCCGGCACCCGACACCGTCAAACAAGCCCTCTTCGACCATCAGGCTTTATTTGAAAAGTATCCTCCGACAGGCGGTTATCCTGAGCTGAAAGAGGCGATCGGGAACTGGATTGAAAAACGCTACGGCGTAAAACTCGATCCTGCTTCTCAGATTCTGCCGACCAACGGATCGCGAGAAGCCCTGTTTGCTTTAACGCAGGTTCTGATTGATCCGACCCAAGACCCGGTCGTTGTCATGCCGAATCCTTTCTATCAAATTTACGAAGGAGCCGCGAAATTGGCCGGCGCCCAACCGTATTTTTGCCCGATGACGGCTGAGACAGGCTTTAAACCCGACTACTCTTCCATACCGGAAGATGTCCTCAAACGCACCCAGCTGCTCTTTGTCTGCTCTCCGAACAATCCGACCGGAACGGTTCTGTCATTGGAGGATTGGAGGAAATTGTTTGACCTTTCCGACAAGTACGGTTTTGTGATCGGCAGCGACGAGTGTTATTCGGAAATTTATTTTGACGAGGACAATCCGCCGCTCGGCGCACTGAGCGCTGCCAAACTTCTGGGCAGACCGAACTTCGACCGTCTCATCGTCTTCTCAAGCTTATCCAAGCGTTCTAACATCCCCGGCATGCGTACCGGCTTTGTCGCCGGCGACGAAAAACTGATCAAACCGTTCCTGCTCTACAGAACTTATCACGGCAGCGCCATGGGGGGCGCCGTACAGCACGCCAGCATCGCGGCATGGAATGATGAAGAACATGTGCGGGAAAACAGAAGGTTTTATGTCGAAAAATTTAAGGCCGCCGTTCCTTTGCTGAAACAAGCGCTGGAAGTAGAAATGCCCGATGCAAGTTTTTATTTGTGGGCGAAAACGCCTATAGACGATAAACTCTATGCAAGACGGCTCTATGAGAAAAAAGGCATCACCGTCCTCCCGGGCAGTTTCCTTGGCCGGGAAGTCAACGGTGTTAATCCGGGCTCAGGCTACATTCGCATCGCACTGGTAGCCACCGTACCGGAAGTCACAGAGGCCGCCCAAAGAATTGCAGAATTTGACCCTTTTGAGGAATAACTATGGAAGCATTAAAGCAAATTATTGAACAATCTTTCGGGCTGCGTCCCGAACACTTTCCGCCCGAAGTTCAAAACTCCGTCGATGAAGTGATCAAACTGCTTCAGCAGGGAAAGCTTCGAGTTGCCGAAAAGATTGACGGCGAATGGGTCACCCATGAATGGATCAAAAAAGCCGTTCTTTTGAGCTTCCAGCTTTATCCGAACAAAATGGTCCGCGCCGGCGACCTCTCTTTCTTTGACAAGGTCCCCTCCCGCTTCGATCATTTTTCCGAAGCCGATTGGAAAGAATCCGGCATCCGCTGTGTGCCCACTGCTGTGGCTCGCCACGGCAGCTACATCGCTCCGAGCGTTGTATTGATGCCCTCCTTTGTCAACATCGGCGCCTACATCGGAGAAAACACCATGGTCGATACCTGGTCAACGGTCGGTTCCTGCGCTCAAGTCGGTAAGAACTGCCACCTTTCCGGCGGTGTCGGTATCGGCGGTGTTCTCGAGCCGCTTCAGGCAACCCCGACCATCATCGAGGACAACTGCTTTATCGGTGCCCGCAGCGAAATCGTTGAAGGCGTCATCGTTGAAGAAAACAGCGTGATCTCCATGGGTGTCTTCATCGGACAGAGCACGAAGATTTATGACCGTACCACCGGCGAAATTCATCGCGGCAGAGTACCTGCCGGTTCTGTCGTTGTTCCCGGAAGCTTGCCTTCCGCTGACGGCAAATACAACCTTAACTGCGCGGTCATCGTTAAGCGCGTAGACGCCAAGACGCGTTCGAAGACAAGTATTAACGAACTTCTTCGCGACTAATTTTAAGGGCCTTGAATATTCAAGGCCCTTTGTTTAGAGCCTCTGTCTTTCCTGACAGAGGTCTTCGCATTTCATCTACCTCTGAATTTGAGAATGTTCAGCATGCAGCAAGACCCTCTTGAACTCACGAAAAAAATCATCGCTTGCGAATCCGTGACGCCTTCGGATGCCGGCTCTCTGAAAATCTTTGCCGATCTCCTCTCTCAACACGGCTTCTCTTGTGAGGAAATCAATCGAGGGCAAACTAAAAATCTCTGGGCCAAGTACGGCTCGGGGGCCCCGGTATTTCTCTTTGCCGGTCATGTGGATGTTGTGCCGCCGGGTGCAGACGGCTGGAAGTTTCCTCCGTTTGTGCCAACGGAAGATGAGGGCTTCTTATACGGACGCGGTGCTCAGGACATGAAAACTTCCGACGCCTGTTTTGCGGCTGCCGCTTGTGAATTCGTTTCTAAACATCCCCAATTCAAAGGAACGATTGTCCTGCTGCTCACAAGCGACGAAGAAGGCGACGGCAAAGACGGCACTCAATATGCGCTTCAGGTTTTGTCGGACCGTGAGGTAGCGCCCGATTTCTGTATTGTCGGGGAGCCCAGCTGCACCAGGCTGCTTGGCGACACCATTAAAAACGGACGCCGCGGCTCTCTAAACGGCAAACTCACCGTTCGAGGCATTCAGGGACACGTCGCGTATCCGAAAAAGGTCAGGAATCCTATTCACAGCGCCGCTCCTCTGCTTGCCGAACTCTCTCAAACCGTCTGGGATGAAGGTCTTCCTCCTTTCCCGGCCACTTCATTCCAAATCAGTAACATCCATGCAGGCACCGGAGCAGTCAATGTGGTTCCGGGTGAATGCGTCATTACCTTCAACATTCGGTACAACCCGAAGCACACCGCGGCGTCACTTGAGAAACAGATCGAAGACATGTGCCGGAAATATGTTTGGGATTTCAAGATTGAATGGCAGGAAAGCGCCTCGCCGTTTTTCTCGGAAAAGCCTTTCTTCAGAAACGAGCTGGCTGAAGCGATAAAGGACGTGACCGGCATCAAACCTGAGTTCTCGACTTCCGGTGGAACCAGCGACGGCAGATTTATTCGACAGTGGTGTCCTGAAGTTGTAGAGTTCGGACCGGTAAACGACCGAATTCATAAAGTCAATGAGCGCATTCCGACAAAGGATATCGCCTGCTTGTCCAAAATTTATTACAGAATACTGGAACGCATTTTTTTAAGTGAACATGATGGAAACTAATACTGAACCGCTTAAAACCATCCGCGACTTCATTCGATACTGCACGACAAGGCTTTATTCCTCTGAAGCTACCTTTAATCACGGCTACCAAAATCCGGAAGAAGAAGCCGCGTTTTTGGTCCTGCGCACACTCCGTATTCCGCTGGAATACGAAGAAAAATTCTTAGACGCCGCATTAACCGGTAATGAACGGGAAACAGTACTGAATAACATTTCCCGCCGCTGCGACGACCTCGAACCGACAGCCTACATTACGAAAGAATGGTGGCTCACCGGGTTCCCCTTCTACGTGGACGAAAGAGTCTTGATTCCCCGTAGCTACATTGCCGAGCTGATCGAAAAAAATTTTGACGGTCTTCTCCCTGACCCTGCTCGTATCCACTCCATTTTGGATATGTGCACGGGTTCCGGCTGTTTGGCCATTCTGCTGGCAGAGAAATTTCCTCAGGCTGAAGTTGATGCCGTCGACATCAGCAGCGACGCTCTAGAAGTGGCTGAAATCAACATCGCCGACTACGAATTCGAAAATCGTGTCTATCCGATTCAAAGCGATTTGTTCGAGAATCTGCAGAACACGAAATACGATCTCATTATTTCGAATCCGCCCTATGTCACGGAAGCTTCCATGGAAGGACTTCCTCAGGAATACCGTTACGAGCCTTCTTTAGCCTTGGTCGCAGGCGCCGACGGCATGGATATCATCGACCGGCTGCTTAAAGAAGTTAAAGCGCACTTAAATGACAACGGTGTTTTAATCGTTGAGCTCGGAGACGGCGCCGAAAACTTCAAGGAACGTTTCCCCAATATTGAGGTCACCTGGCTGCCCACCTCCGGCGGCAAAGATCAAGTCTTCATGATTAAGAAAGAACGGCTTCCCGATGCTTAGACTTCAGAATGTGAGCCTGGTTCGAGGCGTAAGAGTTTTATATAAAAACGTCAATCTCACGACTTCGGACGGAGAAATTATCGGACTGGTCGGACCCAACGGGTCCGGCAAGTCCACGCTTTTCGCCGCAATTCTGGGCGAGCTCTCCACTGAGGACGGCGACATCCTTGCGCCTCCTTTGAACCGCATCTCGCACGTGGCCCAGCGTGTGGTTGAGACCGATCTTCCTGCCTTGGAATACATCCTGGAGGGACACGCTCCTTTGATGGAAGCCAAAGCAGAACTCAAGCGAGCGGAAGAAGCCGGCGATGATATGGCTTATGCACAAGCTGTTGCACACTTGGCCGAAATCAATGAAGGCGCTGTCGTCGCAAAAGCCGAAGAAATTCTCTACGGTTTGGGTTTCAAGCCCAATGACTCTTCGCGCCAGGTCTCAGAGTTTTCTGGCGGTTGGAGAAACCGAATCGCGCTGGCTCGTGCGCTCATGCGTCCGGCCGATTTGCTTCTGTTGGATGAGCCTACCAACCATTTGGACATTGACTCGGTCATCTGGCTCGAAAGTTTCCTGAAGCAGCAGGAAGCCACCGTCATTGTCATTTCTCACGACAGAGAATTCCTGGATCGAATTGCAAAATCCATTTGGTCGGTTGAAGACAACACGATCAATCGGTACGGCGGCAACTACTCACAGTTTGAAGTCACCAGAGCTCAAAAACTCGCGCTTCAGCAAGCCGCCGCTAAAGCCTACGAACGCACCGCTTCGCACCTCCAGGCCTACATTGATCGATTCCGCTACAAGGCCACGAAAGCTCGTCAGGCTCAGTCACGAATTAAGATGCTGGAAAAACTTCAATCCGTCGAGCCGGTCTTGGCGAAGAACGAATGGAGGTTTTCTTTCCTGCAACCGGAGAAAGTGCCTCAGCATTTAATCACCGCTGAAGGAGTTGCCTGCGGATACGAACCCGACCATCCCATCCTGACTCAAGTTAAGTGCAATATCTCAGCAGGTGCTCGAATCGGTATATTGGGCGTTAACGGCACCGGTAAGTCGACGCTTGTGAAGACCCTCATCGGTGAGCTTGAGCCTCTAGCCGGAGAAATCCGCTACGGACAGGGCCTGGAGATCGGCTATTTCGCTCAGCATCAGCTCAATGACTTAAGAGATGACGAGTCTCCTCTGCAGCATTTAACGCGCATTGCTCCTCCGAATATGCGCGAACTGGACTTGAGGAACTTCTTAGGCAAATTCCGCTTTTCCGGAGATCAGGCTCTTGCACCGGTCGGTCCCATGTCCGGCGGAGAAAAAGCCCGCCTCTCCCTAGCGCTTATCGCTTGGAACAAACCAAATCTTCTCGTGCTGGACGAACCGACCAATCACCTGGATATGGAAACCCGCGAGGCTCTGACCGTCGCCCTGTCCTCTTATGAAGGCGCCGTCCTCCTCGTCTCTCACGATCGTCATTTGCTCAGAGCCAGCTGCGACGAACTTTGGTTGGTTCGTGACGGCAAGCTCTCTGAATTTGACGGAGATTTGGATGAATATGCCGAAATTGTCTTAAAGGACAAGAAAGCGAGGAATGCGGCACCTGAAGATTCCGGGGCACCTGCTCCGGTGAATCGTAAGGAGCAGCGCCGAAACGAGGCTCAGGAACGTGCACGCATCAGTGCACTGTCTAAACCTCTCAAGAAAGAGCTCAGCAAGATCGAGAAAGAACTCGATTTAGCCAACAAAGAGAAGAGCGCTTTGGATCTCAAACTTGCTGACACTGATTTTTATCAAGGAAATCAGGACGAGGTTGCAGAAGCCTTAAAACGCCACGGCGAACTCTCTTCCAAGATTGACGAACTCGAAGGCCGCTGGCTCGAAATTTCCGAAGAGCTTCAGAACATCAGTTCGTCGAGCGATCTTTCTTAAGCCCAATCTCTAAAACTTCAATTCCTTCATCCCGGAGTTCTGATACCTCTTCCGAGGTCGGAGTTCCGGTGATGAGGCGGTCCGGGGCGTCTCCTCTGTGAATGGAGCGAGCCTCATCGGCAAATCGATCCCCGACAAATTCGCTCTCATCCAAAATCTTTTTGACCGTTTTATAGACGGTATGCATTGCCTCCACGGTATTTTGCGAGACATCCTTTTGTGTAGAAGAAGCCTGGATGTGAGGCGCAGAAAGGGCTCTCGAAATGACATTCGAATTACACACGGGACATGTGAAAAAACCGTTCTTTTTTTGTTCCTCAAAAGCTTCGATGCTGGGCACCATCGCCTCGAACGTATGTCCGTTTTCACAAATAAAATTAAAAACCTTTAATCCCATCTTTATTTGGAAAAGTGAATAGTCCTCGCTTATAGGATAAAAGAAAAGGCGCTGATTTTCCACCGAAAAACATTGGGTTTTTCACCGAACTATTTGAAGTTAAAAGACAAATACGGGGAGAAATCTGCGCCTCTAAAAGCGTGTTCACAAATATAAACATTTCCCTTTCAAAGTAATTTCCTCAACTCGTTTGACAAGTCAAAAAAGCCTCTGTATAGTGCAACTTCTGTCGCGGGAGTAGCTCAGTTGGTAGAGCGCAACCTTGCCAAGGTTGAGGTCGCGAGTTCGAGACTCGTCTCCCGCTCCAATTTTCAGTTATCTGATGTTGGCGCGATAGCAAAGCGGTTATGCACCGGATTGCAAATCCGTTGAGAGCGGTTCGACTCCGCTTCGCGCCTCCAGTGACGCGGGAGTAGCTCAGTTGGTAGAGCGCAACCTTGCCAAGGT
>ULUV01047164.1_pt1 | contig 11735 bp, 10 predicted proteins | sample 1958921 | NCBI WGS metagenome assembly ULUV01 (sample SAMEA4835772, study PRJEB28245) | human gut metagenome | biome: gut microbiome; material: fecal sample | place: Denmark | collected 2008
CCAACCGCGACGACGCCTGGTTAAGCGGCTTTACCAAGGGCCTGATGGAACTCTCGACGGCCGCGGGGTGTCCCCTTCTGGGCGGAGACACCACGCGCACGGCCACCGTGGGCGAGGCGCATGCGCCCGTGACGATTTCGATTACCGCCATGGGCGATCTGCCCGAGCACATGGGCTTGACGCGCGCTGGCGCCCGGCCCGGCGACGACATCTGGGTGTCGGGAGCCGTGGGCGGCGCTTATGCCGCGCTCATGCACCGCTGGGGCAAGTGGACGCTTCCGATCAACGTCTTTCCGGCCGTGGCAGAGCGCATGGATCGGCCCGAGGCAAGAAACGCGCTCGGAACGGCGCTTTTGTCTGCGGCCTCGGCCTGCGCGGACATCTCCGACGGCCTTGCGCAGGATCTGGGGCACATTCTTGAGCGCAGCGGCGTTGCGGCCGATGTGCTCTGGGAGTGCGTGCCGATTCATCCAGGGTTGAAGTGCCTCACGCGTGCGCAGCAGCTTGAAGCGGCCATGAGCGGGGGCGACGACTATGAGCTCGTCTTTACGGCCCCGGCTGAGGCTCGAGGCCTGATCGAGCAGGCCTCGATCTCGGCTCTGACGCCCGTGACCCGCATCGGGCGCATCGTCGAGAAGAAGCCCGAGCCCGATGCGGCGCAGCTTCGGCTGATCGACGAGCAGGGCGACGTATTGCTTCTGCCTTCCACGGGCTTTGATCACTTCGCCTGAAGGCTGTAAGGCCGTCAGGTTGGAGGGCGCGCGCCCAGGACTTGCCTTTGCACAGAAGACGGTCTGCGGGCGCGCAATTTGTCTTTTGATTTTCGTCTTTCTTGAGCCATGGGACTGCGTGAGAAGTACGGCAGCGACAATCCGGCCAACCGCGCGCGGCCGAACCTGAAATTTGTTTATTCGCATCCGGCGCATGCGCTGGCACTTTTTTTCGGCGCAGGCGTCTTGCGCCCGGCTCCCGGCACGTGGGGCACGGCCGCCGGCGTCCTCGTCTGGATCGTGCTGCAGCACTTTTGCTCCTGGCAGGTGCTCGGGGCCTTGATCATCGTTGCCTTCGTGCTCGGCGCCTGGGCCGCGCAGAAGACGGGCGACGACCTGGGCGTTGAGGATGCGGGCTGCATCGTGATCGACGAGGTGGCCGCGGTCTGGCTCGTGTGCCTGATGCTGCCGCAGAACGCCGCAGGGTGGCTTGCGGCCTTCATTTCGTTTCGCGTCTTCGACATCGTGAAGCTGCCGCCGGCAAGCCTGATCGATGCGAAGATGAAGTCGGGCTGGGGCGTGATGTTGGACGACTTGTTTGCCGCGATCTGGGCCATTGCCGTCGTGATCGTGGCCGACATGGCGATCGCCCGTCTCTGGCCGCAGCATTCGCTTTTCCTAGGGGTGTTCTAATGTTTTCCTTGACCGAGAGTCTACGTGCCGAGATTGAGAAAAAGGCTGCCGAACTGGGACAGTTGAGCCGTGCGCATAATGTCTTGTGCACGACCGTCGAAAGCTGCACGGCGGGCGGCGTCTCGTTTGCCGTCACGTCAGTGGCGGGGTCTAGCGAATGGTTTGATCGAGGGTTCGTTACCTATACCAACGAGGCCAAGGAGGAGCTTGTCGGCGTTTCACACGCCACGTTGACCGCGTACGGTGCCGTGAGCGAAGAAACCGCGTGGGAGATGGCTTGCGGGGCGCTGCACCATACGCCGAAGGCGACGATTTCAGTGTCGGTCACGGGTATTGCCGGACCTGGCGGCGCTGTTGCGGGCAAGCCCGTGGGAACGGTCTGCTTCGGGTTCGCGCAGCGCCTTGCCGACGGATCAATTGTCGTTGAAAGCGTGACCGAACACTTTGAGGGCAACCGCGAAACCGTGCGTCTCAGGAGCATCCTGCGAGCCCTGACTGGGCTTTGTGCGCTTGCCTGCAGGTAGTGGCAGAGAAGCCGATTCACAAGCAAACAAAATGCCCTGCGGAGCTTTCAATGCGTGACGCAGGGCTTTTGCTTGCGAGACATCAGAATCAGGCGATGCGCTCAAAGAGGTTCGTGAGCGACACACGCGGTGGCGCGTCGGTCGTCTCCTCGCAGTTGCGGATCCAGCGATGGATGGGTTTGAGGCGTTCGAGCTTCACTCGGGCGACATCGCCCTCCACGATATAGTCGCCCTTTTGCTTGAGCGCGGTGAGACAGCGGTCAAGCGTGGCGCTTGAGCAGTTGAGCACGGCCCGCAAGGCGTCGCCGCGCAGGGGCAATGGCATGCGCACCCACCCCTCGTCGCCCTGCATTTCCAGATGGCCGAAGGTCACGGCCCAGGAAAGCAGAAAGGCAAGGAATCGGTTTTCAATATCGAGCAATGCAAGCAGTCCGAAGCCGAGTCGGTCGGAAAGCGCAATCTTCTCAAATTCACTTGCCACAAGCAGCGCAAAGTCGGCGTCAGAGCGGCACATGCGCAGTACGAGCGACTGCGGCACGCACACAACGACGCTTGGAACCACGGCGACGTAGCTTCCGATGCAGGGGCGGTGACTGAAGAAGTTGAGGTTGCCGCAGGCAAGGCGTCCGGGAACGGAAAAGGCCATGGCGGGGCTTGCCTGCCTGTAGATCGAGCCGAAGATGCGTGCCGTGATTCCCGATCGTACGAGCACGAGCTGATCGACTTTGTCATTGACCTGCCCGAGCACGGGCTCGCGGGCGTTGAGCTCCTTTTCCACACCCCAGCGTTCGATGAGCGAGCGCAGCTTCGGGTGTAGAGCCGGTGCCAACCACGGGTAAATGGAAAAGGCGCCGTTGGTTTCTTCGTTGTAGACCCTGTCGCGAGACTGCTCGATTTCCTTGAACCAATTGGCGGATGGGGGTCTCATTCAAATTACTCCACTAAACCGGATTATCTCGGCAACTTCCTAGCATTTTAATGATCAGCATCTCGGGGTAAAAATGAGTTTCAGAATTGGTATAGGTGAAAACACTGTGTTGCCATAATGCCTACTAATTTTCAAGGCGATGCGTTCAAAGGTCGTCATGATGTAGCAATCACATGACGAAATTTATCTCCGGATAATGAATTTCGAAGGATTTTTTCTCCTAAGTGCTTAGAGGATGGGCACAAAGCGTACTCGAACATACGTATCAGTCCTTAATCCACTTGGTTTATTCCATTAGGTGGATATTTCTAGGGTTGAGATTGATGGTTTCCCCTAATTTCTTACTATCAGCCGCAACTGTTTTGCTTACATATTTTTTCTTACAGTTACTGAGAGTGATTAAGAAGCAACACATGCTTCACTCCGGCGCTTCACCGGCGGATTGTCCGCAGGACTGCCAGTGGCAGTCGTTGTGCCGACGGTGATGTTCCCCGCCTGGAACAAGAAGAAAAAAGCTTTGTCACTCTTTTGGTGTAGACAAGTACCAATCGATTTCACAGGAGAAAGAAGATGTCTGAAATGCATGAACAGCCGGTCATGTTTGCCCGCCGCAATCTCTTCAAGGGGGCGGCAGCGGGGGCTGCAGCAATGGTTGCCGGTGCGGCCGGTGTGCACGCTGCCCCTGCCAAGGAAGGTACGTTTGCCAACAACGGCGCTCCCGTTGACTGCCGTGTTCGCAATGACCGCCTCTCTGACGAAAACAAGAAGACGCTGATGGCGGTTCCGAGCAAGTATGTTCCCGTCGCTGTGAAGTTCTACGCCGTCAAGCCTGAGAATTTCGGACTGAAGTACAAGAAGACCGACAAGCGCATGTCCCTGTGCCAGTTCGTAAGCTACGCCCAGAAGACGCACTCGTCCTTCTACATCGACAAGAACAACGAGGATTGCATGGGCCGCACGGTGCTCGGCATGGTTCAGGAACCTCCGCTCGGTGCCTCCGGCCAGGCCGGCTTCGACTTCGGCGTGTTCCGCAATCAGAATGCCAATGCCCGCCTGTACTACAACATCCCGACGGGCATCCGCGATACGATCAACTATGTGATCTTCGCTCCTATCGATCAGTGCGAATTCAATCCTGACGTCGTTGTGTTCGTCGGCGACTCCGACATGGCCGACATCCTGATGCGTGCGACGAGCTACATTTCCGGCGATCTGTGGGAGACCAAGTCCTCGTGCGTGCTCTCCTGCGCTTGGACCTACATGTACACGTGGCTCTCCGGCAAGGTCAATCACTTCACGACCGGTATGCACCACGGTATGGGCCGCCGCAAGGTGTATCCGAAGGGACTCAGCATCGTCTCGATCCCGTACCAGAAGCTCGACGAGGTCTGCCTCGCTCTGCGTCAGATGGATTGGCAGCTCATCAGCTTCCGTCCGAACGAAAAGGATCAGGACGAGCTGCGTCGCCGCATGCGCAACTGGAATGCGCTCTCCAAGCAGATCGACGAGAGGTTCAGCTTCGCACTGCCTGAGAACAAGACGAAGTAATTTCGCATAACGCTCAGCGCTCCCTTGCCGGAGCGCTGGGTTTGTCGTGTTCAGTCAAACCGAGGAAGTTAAAAAATGAAGAAAACACTTGTTGCGTTGAGCATTCTTGCATCGCTCCCGATGCTGGCCCAGAGCTCTGAAGTTACCGTCTACGGTAAGGTCGACGTGGGTCTTGCCTATACGAGCATTGATCATGGTCTTGATGGCCTTGACCGTACGGATAAGCTGCAGATGATGAGCGGCCAGACTGCCGGCAGCCGTGTCGGTATGCGCGGCTACGAAGATCTTGGTGGCGGCAACAAGGTGGGTTTCATCCTTGAAACCGGCTTCAACGTGGACACCGGTGCGCTCGGGCAGGGCGGTCGCATCTTCGGTCGTCAGGCTGTCCTGTACGTGGACGGCGCCTTTGGCAACCTCAAGTTGGGTCAGCAGGGTGCTCTGATGTCTGGCTATCCCGACACCGGTCTCTTCGGCGGCAATATGTCTCCCTTTGCCGTGGGCCTGGGCGAGGTTGCAGGACATCGCTATCTCTACAGCTCTGAAGACAAGCTCCCGATGGACAACACCATCACATACACCACGCCCAAGTTCGCCGGCTGGCAGGTGATGCTGCAGTATTCGGGCGGTATGGATGCCGTGAGCGTCCAGGGAGAAGATTTCAAGTCGAGCCTGGATCGTTATGCTGCTGCAGCTCTGCACTTTGACAACAAGAACACGGAATTCAATCTTGCTGTTGACTGGACCAACTTCAGGTCTTATGGTGCCAAAGCCTATCAGGATCCGGATGATGGCGTGCGCGTTACCTTCGGCGTTCGCCATGGCGTGAGCTTCGGCAATCTCTATGCCGGTGCTCAGTATTTCAAGGATTCGCGTCACTTCACGCAAGACGCCAACCAGTTCTATGGTCGCAGTCTCACGGAAGAAGAGGAGGCTAAGAATGTGACGAAGTTCCTGGATGACGAAAGCTTCGGCAAGGACGGCTACGGTATCAACCTCGGCATTGACTACTTCGCCCTGGGCGGTACGATCAAGGGGCAGGTGGGCTACATGCACGCCGAGCGCTCTGACGACAGCTCGGTCGAAATGAAGCGCTGGTTCGTGTCGGCCGGCTATTGGTACGACTTCAGCAAGCGTACGACGCTCTACTCGGGCATCAGCTACATCCGCGATTCGCTTGATGGTGGAAACTACAGCATGTACGACGATGCCAGCTGCATCGCCGCGAGCCTGGGTCTCGTGCACAACTTCTAATGCATCTGATCGGCTTCGCCTGAGGGCGCAGCCGATCTGACGGATGGAAAGTGCAGCCACTTGTGGAACGTTCTTGCGTTTCACAGGTGGTTTTCTTTTAAGGGCATAATCTGCGGAATCCGAATTTCACAGCAGGGGTTCAAACATGGCGACGACAGAAAACGAAAAGACGGTGTTGGAAAATCAGGAAAACAATCAGCCGGCACAGGCCGTACAGGCGACGGCTGCAGCGGATGCCGGAGTGCAGGAGAGCAAGCCTGCCTACGACTACAAGGACCTTTCGCAGGAAGCGCCCAATACCTTCGAGGTCAAGCCCAACGACTATTTCGACGAGGTCGAGAAGCTGGACGAGGAAAACGATGAGCCGGTTTACGAGCTGCATTTGCCTGAGCAGGCGCTCACGGTCGTGTGCAATGCCCTCGCGGCGCAGATCCAGGAGAGCTGGATGTTCTCAGCCGAGTATTCGATTGACGATGACGTGCGCGCTTCGCACCAGGTGCTGAAGCTTCTGAAGGAGCTCAATGCCAAGCTTCCCGATGAGAAGAAGATGGGCTGCATCGTCGAGCAGCTGCTGCCCTTTAGCGGCGGAGACGTCTACATTGACGCAACCTATCGGCTGATGACGCCCGAGATGGGCTCGGTCATCGCCATCGCCTGCTTTGACTACGAAAGGCGTACGATCGCCTTCCGGCTCTTCAACCCCGCCAAGTACCCCAACGCACGCACGCTGCATGACTGCCTGGGCGACAAGGTGCCGCTCTCCTCGATTCAGAGCATTGAAGAGGTTGAGTCGCTTACCGAGGAGGAGAAGGAGCGGTTTTCTCTTGCCATCCGCACGGCCTGGGTTGACTATTATTAAAAATGAAACGCGGGCGCCTTGAGAAGACGCCCGCCGATGCGGTTTGATAAACAAGCCGGCGGGCCGCTGCCTCGATTTGAACGGGGCTGCGGCCGTTTTGTTGATTCAGCTTTCGGCTCAGCCGATCGTAACCGTTCCGTCGGACTTCACCGTCACCTTGTCTCCGTTCTTGACGGAGTCAAGAAAGTCCTTGCCGAGCTGGTCGATGCACACGATCGTGTTGTTGTCCCAGATCTGGGAAAGCAGAATGCCGGCGGCGCTCACCGTATCGATGTGTTCGGCATAGAGCATCGCCTTGGGACCGATGCCGATCTTGGTGGCGCACTGAATGATCATGCCGCCGGTGGTTGAGCCGATCGTTGCCGGCAGGCAGATGATCTTGCCGGCGATCTCCTTCTGGTACAGATCGGGATTGCCCTGGTCGTGGCAGACCGGACTGCGGTCGGCCATGCCGGCGTAGTAGGTCGCCAGCGTGTTGAATCCGTGATGCGTCACGGCCGCTTCACCGGTGATGTCGCCGGCAATGATGACGCGGCCCTTGAATGTCTTTGCCATTTTTCTCCCTCCTTAGGCAGCCTTCGGCGCCTTGCCGGTGACCACATACTCAAGCAGCTCGTCGTCCTCGTAGAACCTGGCGGTCGAATAGGTGCGCAGCTTGTTGGAATTGGTGATGCACGGGTAGCTCGCGCTCACCTTGTTGATCATGTACATCGCACCGCACAGGAAGCTGATGTGGATGCCGTTTTTCTTCATGCGGGCCTTCTGCGCGGGCGTGAGGTGATCAATGACGAGCGGGGAGGCACAGATGATGACGGGAATCTCCACCTTGTCCTTGCCGGCGGCCTTGAGGGCGGCGTCGATGCGCACGTCCCACTGGCTCAACTGATTGAGAGTGCTGTGCGGGCAGCCGATGAAGGCGTAGCGCGGACGCGCCGAAGGATCCTTCCACAGCACGGGATAGCCCTTCTTGGTTGCCGCAAGCACCTTTTCGTCGATGGTGTAGGTCGGCGCATTTTTGGCAATGAGCTTGCGTCCGAGCTTCTTGGCCTCCGGCGTGACGCCCTCAATGTGAAAAAGTCCCACGGCGCCGTTTGAGGCCGTGGCTGCGCCAAAGTCCTTGAGCCAGTCGTCGACGGCGGGCGTGATCGTGGTGCCGAGGAATTTGTCGAGGCCCGTGATGTAGGGCACGGCACTGCCGACCTTCATGCCGACGGCCGAGCCGAGCAGCATGGCATTGGGAAGTGACTCGGTCTTGATGTCGATGTGCCAGACGGCCTGACGGGCTTCATCGGTGAGAAAGCCGAAGAAAGGCGTCTTGCCGCACATTGAGCAGAGCATCTCGATGGGACCTGAATTGCGGTTGCAACGGGCACCGAGCACGCTGTTGGCGTAGACCACGGCGCTCGACTCGGCCCAGGCGAGGACTTCGCCGTATTCCGGACGGTTGCCCACTTCTGGCAGATAGCATGTGCACGAATAGCTCTTGCGGCTGCCATCGCGCAGACCGAGCTTGATCACCTGCTCGTCCCAGCGTTTCTGGAAGCAATACAGGTCGGCGTTTTCCTTCTTTTCAGCTTCCGTGTACTCAATGTTCTCGTAGTCCATCGGATAGGGGTCGATCGTAAACGGAAGCTTGGCCTTTACGCCGCCTTCGATGAGCTTGTCGGCGAGATCGTAGAGCGCATCAAGACCCTTCTGGCCCATGCCGGTCACCCAATGGCCGGGCGTCTGCACATCAAGAAGAAAAGGAGCGTCGAAGGCATCGCCGTAGGCAACGACCGAGCGCATTACCTTGGCCATCGTCGGTCCGTCGCGGCCGTTGAGAACGGCAATTTCATCATCGGTGAGCCCCATCTTGACGCCTTTGACATGCTTGCGGTTGGTGGTGTCGACCGGTTTTGCGGAGGCCGATGTGAGCCCGCAGAGAATGAGCGGCGTCACGCCGGCGCCGGTGCCGAGAGCCTTGATAAAGGTTCGACGGCTCAGTTGTTGCGGCATAGTGTTTTCTCCTCTTTTGTGTATGCTGCGCTCCCCCTCCAGTCGAGGACCGGGGACGCAGCAGGTCAGTGCCGGTTGTCGTCTGCCGGCTCAGGGGACTCATTGGCGAAAGGTTGGCACGCGGCTTTCGGATGAGAATCTGCGCCAGGCTGCTGATCCCGACTCGATGATTGTAGGTCTGATGACGTATTTGAATTACTTATTTAGTACATTTGTCCGTCTATTTGCTGAGAGTACTTTTATCAATAAAATCAATTAATTTGCCACGCTGTGGCAATGTAAATTTGTATTTATTAAGATACTTATTTTTCAAAAAAAAGACCTCCCGGAACCACCGGAAGGTCTCTGAAACACAACTCGAGGAAGTTGAAGGAATTGATTGGAAAAAGGCGCGTTTCGAGCTCCGACTACGGTACCTTTCCGAAGTCGAACTTATGGCACTGCGCGCAGTAGTTTTCCGTCGGTTCGTGCTGCAGGTGGCACAGCGTGCAGTCTCCGTTGTGTGGCGCATTGTGGGGATTGGGGTTGAGCTTCTTGGTCTTGGCCGCGACGTCGGCCTTCTTGTGGCACTGCAGGCAGGTGTTCTCGTCGGGATAGACCGGATTCTTCATGTCGGGACCATGACAGGCCGTGCAGGGGACGCCGCGCTCGACGTGACGGTCGGCGCCGAACTTTTCGGCGGCTATTGCGCTTGAGGCAAAGACAAGCGAGGCGGCCACGCCCCAAAGCAGTGTCCTTGCAAAGGAATAATGAGCCATCTTGAGGATTCTCCCCAGGCTCGAAAGAGCCTGAACAAAGGGTTGATCGTTCTAAGAAACCGGAGCAAAGGAAATTGTTCAACTGCCGAAAGTTTCCTTTGCTCTTCTTTCTTGGAAATTTTTTAGAGAAAGGAGCACGGAGCGTGCGTTCTCAAAAAGCGCAGCACACACGTCCGGGCTCCCGATCGGTTTCGCCGTTCGACCCCGCGAGCGGTGCCGAACGGCGGCCTGAGGCCGAACCTACAGGGCCGAGGTCTTGCCTGCGGCCGTATGGGCGGCCGTGCGACCGAAGATGATGCAGTCGGCCACGGCCACTGTGCCCAGACGCACCATGCCGTGGACGCCGCCCGTCACTTCGCCGGCGGCGTAGAGCCCCGGGATGACATTGAGGTGCGCATCCTTCACCTGAGCCTTGTCGTTAATCGACAGTCCGCCCATCGTGTGGTGCACGCGCGGCCACAGACGGCAGGCGTAGAAGGGACCGTCGCCGTTGGGCACTGCATCCTTGAACATCATGCAGTTGAAGTCTGGATCCTTCTGTGCCTTGATGTAGCTGTCGAACTTGTCGTTGGTTTCCTTCAGCTTGGCGTAGTCGATCTTGTAGAAGTCGGCAAGGGCCTTGAGGTTGTCGAACTTGCGCACGACGCCGTTGTCCATGGCGCGCTTGAAGAGTTCGGGCGTCATGTTCTTGCCGTAGATTTTGTTCATCGCGTTCTTCTCCGACAGATAGATGATCGTCGGATGACCGATGGCGACGATGGCGTCGGCACGCACCTTGCGGTTGCCGGTTTCCATGACGAAGCGCTTGCCGGTGGCCGGATCAACCATCGGGCCGTAGCCCACGGCCGGTTCAACGAAAAGCGGCGCCAGGCCGAAGCCTTCCTCGTCGGGGCTTGTCCACGGACCGAGCTGGATCCAGTCCATCTGCACGGTGTTGGCGCCGATCATCTGGGCAGCCTGCAGAGCTTCACCCGTGGCGCCAGGGTGGTTCGTGGAGCCGAACTTTTCGTTCAGGCGCGGATCGTGCTCCATGCGCATCGGCACGTTGCGGCTGAAGCCGCCCGTGGCCAACAGAACGCCCTTGGTGGCGCGGATGTAGACGGTCTTGCCGGAGTTCTCGCGGCCGAAGCGATAGTTCTGACGGGCCTTGATGCCTAGCACGGCGCCGTTCTCGTCGGTGACAAGTTCGTCAAGCTTGGTGCGAAGTTGCACAGGAATGCCGTACTCCTTGCACTTGGCCAACATCGGACGGATGAAGCCAGCGCCGGTGTTTTCCATCACGGCGTGGCTGCGCGGAACGCTGTGGCCGCCGTGGTAGGTGACGGCCTTGAACTTCACGCCGACCTTCTTGAGCCATTCGTAATTGCGCACCGAGCTGTCGGCAATGTGGCGAGCCAGTTCAGGGTGAGCCAGACCGCCGCCGGCCTTCAGAATGTCGGCGTAGAGCAGGTCGGGGTTGTCTTTGATGCCGGCGGCCTTCTGCATGTCGGTGCCGGCAGCGGCGACGGCGCCGCCGTTGATGATTGAGTTGCCGCCAGCGGTCGGCATCTTGTCGATCACAAGAATGTCCTTGATGCCGTCTTCGTGGCCTTGAATGGCGGCGCCGAGCCCCGCAAAGCCCGTGCCGATGATGAGGAAGTCAACGGTCTTGTCCCACTTGGCAGGGGCCTTGGCGGCCATTGCAATGCCGGGAACTGCCAGGCCGGCCGCCGCGGCGGCCGGCACGGATCCCAAGAAGTTGCGGCGGGTCATAGAGTTGTTCACGATTCTTCTCTCCTTTTTGTGAGACGCTTAAGAGTCAGTTAACCTGACCGGTTGACTCAAGTTTATTTTTATGTCTTCCGGATAAATACTGTCTAATTAAACTGATGGATAAGGGGTTTGCACCTAACTTGGTGAATGAATTTTCCAAGGTAGGTAAGACATCTCATTCATTTGGTACTAACGCGAATTTTTGAGTGCTTGCACGGGTATGGAGAGATCGGCCTACATGCCTTGTTTTTACAGGGTGAAAAGGCATACGGCGGGACGCCGGGAGCACCCGATGCGTGCACCTCTTTCCTCAGCACGCACGTCTTGAACAGGGATCGGTCAAATGACATAGTCGCCGGCGGCGGCAATTTCGGTTTCCGCAGTACGTGCCGGATGTCTGAGAGGCTGAAACGGAAATACGCAAGAGCCTGACAAGGCGAAAAAAACGACGGGATAAAAAAAGCGAAGCGCCCGAACCAAGGGAGCTTCGCTTTTTCACACCGCGACCCGTCGGGGCCGCACGGCTTTCCTTTTATCCGAGCGCCTTCACCTTGGCCGCACGGATGGCGTCGCGTGTGGCGCGCGCCGCGTCGGCCGCGGCCTGAGCGAAATTCTCGTCTTTGCCTGCAAAGATGATCGCGCGGCTCGAGTTGATGATCATGCCGGCGCCTGCGGCGTCCAGGCCTGCGGCGACCGCAGCGTTGACGTCGCCGC
>ULUV01027671.1_pt1 | contig 11713 bp, 19 predicted proteins | sample 1958921 | NCBI WGS metagenome assembly ULUV01 (sample SAMEA4835772, study PRJEB28245) | human gut metagenome | biome: gut microbiome; material: fecal sample | place: Denmark | collected 2008
GGCGTGGTCTTCCACTGTCCCATGTCTAGTACCATTCAGGGAATCAACCCATTCTGAAATACTTGGGTCTCCATCATCTGGTGCGAAGTCAGCCTTGCAGCCGCAGGAATCGCCCACGTATTCATAGCCGTCGCTGACAAAGGTTCTGGTTGAACTGTCATATCTAGCCTTATAGAGTACGGGGAAAACGCTGCCGCACGCCTCGCAGCGTTGCATTACCAACGCAGTAATACGTCCTAAAACATCCATAAAACAGGTCCTCCTTAAAAAATAAGGGGAGCGGCATAACTGCCACCCCCCTTGCTTTTAGTCGTCTTCGCTGTTGCTGTCGTATTCCGACATCAGGTCGTCGACATCAGCAGCGGGGAACTGGAACTCAATGAGCTCCTCCCGAGTAAAGCCAAGCTCGATAAGTTGAGCCAGAACCTCCCGAGAATGTCCGCCAGCGTCATCAATCATACGGTCAATCATATGATTGATTAACTCCACAGCACGTGTTGCCTCCATTTATCTCATCTCCACATAGTAGCCGTCAGGCGCAAGTACAAATCCTTCAGGGGCGGAAATCACCGTCTCCCGGCCAAAGTAGTCGACCGAGATGACGGCCCCGTTCTCGTCCATGTAGATAGCCGGAGTCATCGCCGCCACCAGCTCTGCCTGACCGTCCTGCAGTTCAAAGTACAGAATAGTATCATCGGCATCCACCAGCGTGATTTTCCCATTCTCGGCGTATTTACCGACTACGAACGGAGCCTTACCGACCACGGTCTGCATACCGTCAGAGGTCATTTCAACGATATTTCCGTCATCGTCCGTCTGGAATACATCACCCAACATGCCAACGACATGATAGCCGTCCTCTGCATAGATGAGATTGCCCATCTCGTCCATGCAGAGCGCAGGAGCCAGTTCAGGAGTGATTACAGTCTCATTTCCATTCTCATCCGTAACCACAATGGTGCCATCCTCATCCATGCGGATAGCATCTCCGATGGTAGGCACCACAGCAGTCTTGCCGGTCTCATCCACAGTGTAGACGACGCCGTTCTCGTCTCGCATGATGGCAGGGCCGATGTCGGTCGGCTCAGCGTTAGCGGCGTAGGCAACACCTACATTGCAGAGTATGGCCATAATGGCTGTCAGGCAGAGGACAAAAATGTGTCTTACACTACGAGTTTTCATGGCTTTCATTGGTTCATTTCTCCTTTTAAATTTGTTGTATATATAAAAAAAGACAGCACACCCGGAAATCGGATATACTGTCTTGAGCCTTAGAATATATTTTGAGGTTTAAATTCAATACTTCCTTATTTGATGGAAATATCTTACCATGTTCTATTTTTTAAGTCAAATTTAGAGGAGTGGGCAGAAAACTCTGTCCACTCCTAGCTCAATCAAAAATTGCTTCCTTCCTCAGCACAGCAGAAGTGCGCTTCCGCATACCCCTGAAGTTCCGCCAGACTGCTCAGAATCTGTTTGACCGGGGCAATACCGGAACTGCCTTCCTTGACATACCGGCTGTTTTCCTGATTGGCAAGCACATCATCGGCGACCGTAGCATCCATTGGGATGGTAATGCAGGTTTCCGCAACCTCATTCTCCTTGTTCATGTGGTAGGTAATGCAGACGTTTTTCCGCATTTTACTCGCCCTCCTTAAAGTCGTTGTAGGCAATGGTGATAGGCTCATCCCTGGTCTCGTCGTTGTAGAGTCTGACCATGAGTCCCGGAGTAAACACCGGGACAGCTTTCTGGGTGCCAGACCAATAGCCTATCTCGGCGAATTGGATGCGTTCTTGCGGGATGATACTTCTGGGGTCCTTCTGCTCCGGCTCACACATTCCACCGCCGGGAACATATTCAACGCGGGCGACCAGGACCTGTCCTCCATCCTGCTTATTCAGATAGATGTCGATTCCGGGGTATTCATCATCAGGCGCTTCATGGGCAACCAAAGCACCCATAGGCGTTTTGACGCCAACCAGGTCCTGTTCTGTGTTGCCATCCGACGCAACCGGAGTAGGAGTCTGTAGTTCCCTTAACTGGTCCGGTGCAACGTAGAAGTTGTACCCGCCGCTGTTGACAAAGAGAGAAATCCCGTCGCTATTGACAGTGACTTCCCTTAGTACGCCGCTCCAGCGGTAGTCCTTCTCATTGACAATCTGGCCAAGCAAGGCACTCGCCCGACTGAGCATATCGCCTTTTACAGCAGGTTTGGCTAGTGTAAAGCCGCCGAGCCGGTTCATATCAAACTCGGGCTCGCTGGGAGCATAGGGAAGTCCTTCCGCCTGGATAAGACTCTCCACCACCGGCTCCGGGAGATACGAGTTCCCATCAAACGCAAACCGGCCTTCCTGAAGCGCGGTCTTGACGATATTCTCAACGACATCCATGTCCCCGTTATCGTCCGCGCCAGTCTTGAGGATGGTATCCACCTCATCATCATTGAGCTGCAGGGTCACGCCTGCACGTAACCATAAGTTTTTCATACAATCAATCTCCTTTTTGAGGCTGGCCTGGAGAGAACCCCCAGGCCAGCAATTTATTATTCTTCCTCACCCAGAAAAGGACCTTGCGGGTCATTGCCACACCGGATATAGCGGTTCCCTTCTATGTCCACAGAAACGAGCGTATATCCCAGGTGTTTGGCGATTTGGCAGAACCCCCGGTACGGGGAGTGAGCCTCGAAGTGCTTTACCATAAGTACCTCGGCTTTCTCACGAGACTCCGCACCAAAGTGGTAGTCCCGGCAGATGTACTCCCAGCTTACCGTGGTGGGCGGTGTATCCCGCTCAACGGTGCTGAGGTTCCCGTAGGGGTCTACCAGGGTATAACGCCAGGTCTGCTTACTGGGCTCCATACGATTCTGCATAAAACTCTCCTTGCTTATCCGATGCTTTGGTACTCACATACCGCAAAGCGAAATGCCTTTACTTTCATTGATGTCCACTCCCTATTTTCAATAAAAAACTTTGCTATCCTTGTTTCCCCTTTCAACGATACCAATATTCATCGTTTTCTCGCTCATCAAGCTGGACAACAGTTTCCCGGACACCGGGGAGTACGATGTACTCCTCATCCAAGTTGTTGACCGACTCTGCGGCGTCCTCGGATGCCTCTTCAATGTTAAAAACCTCTCTGGTCTTCAGGTTGACCTTGCATCCAGTCTCAATGCGCGTTCCACCGTCCCAGACAGAGACAAATCTGGCCGGGACAATGAACTCAACATCCTGGTCCCGTGTTTTCTCCCACTGAGAGAAGGCAGTCCCCTGAGCCCGCTTCAAACAGTCAGAGAGTTCCCAAAGTGATGTTCCCTCCGTGTCTACTAACTCACAGTTCACTTCATTGATATCATCAATGAAGTGAACTGAGTAATAGGCGGGGGTTCCGTCATCACCCTTCCGCTCGATGAGCTGGACTTTGAAAGTTCTCTCCTCAAAGGTTATCAGGCTCATGTACTTGCTGCAGCGTTCACCATTTTCCGTCACGGCCCCATCTTCTAGGGAACAACAGAGCTGAATGGCCAACCAGAGACAGTCCGCTAATATAAACGGGACACCACTTGCTACAGGTTCATCATCAGCAGACACTTCCGCTCCTCCGGTATTCATCCAAATCCGGCCACGGTTTTCATCACCCATAGGAGACACCACGAGATTTTCTACACCCAGGGAATTCAGGAAACTGGACACCACTCTCCCTTGCTCAATGCTGGGAACAATGATGTTATCACCAATGGCCGCAAACGGCACGGCGGGGTACTTCGGCAGGGTCCGAGTGATGCGCTCGTAAATCGGCTCAGATTTCATGAACTCCACCAGGGCCTGCGCCATTTCCGCAGTCATTACCTCCGGGAACTGGAAGTGCGGGTCCAGCGTTGGCCGGTAGGCAAAGGCAAGCGCCGCCGCCATCTCAGCCTCGGCCTGGAGGGAATCGATGGTATCCCAGGTGTAGTCTCCAAAGAATTCATCCAGAGAACCATAGCCGGAATCCTCGGCGAACTTTTGAAGAAACCACTCTTTTACTGCGAGAATAGCCGCAGGGTGTTCGTCATCATTACGATGCTCCTCCCATTCCTCGTCGCTTTCCCACTGGGCATAGCCTTCAATCAGCAGGAAATTTCCAGTCAATTTCTTATTTTCCATATTCATACCTCCAATAAAAATAGGAGGAGGCTGACCGCATTGGCCAGCCTCCTTCAAAAATCAAAGCTGCTGAAGCATGGCTTCTTGCATCTCCAGGGCCTTCTGCCGCTGCCGCATATTCTCAACGCGAGCCTCAGCCAACTTCCGCTCATTGCCAGGACGGAATTCCCAATAGGCGGACTGCTCGGCCACAGCCATGTCGATGAGGTACATTTCACCAGCCTCGGTCATCATAAGGTCGACAGACCAAGGGCCGGAAAGACCTTCCACTCTGGCCATGTGCTCGGCAACCAGTTCCTCCACCATGTCCTTTTTCTCCTTGAATGTGCCCTCCAGCCGCTCCCGCTCGTGGTCAAAAATGATTTTGTCCGTCACATCATAGAGATGCTCGTAGACATTATCATAATCCCAGTAGTTTGCAGTGAAGAGTACTTTCTTGAGGTCAAAGTCATAGAAGACCCGGAACTCGGAGCGCAGAGGAAGTCCGCTGTAGATACATGGAGTTACTCTTGCGTCATGTTGGATTCTCTCCCTTACAACCAGCTCATTGCAGCCGCCGCCCATATCTGCACCGCAGCACATTGCGGCGTAGTTGATGTTGATGATGGCGTCAGCCAGTTCATTGGGCCGAACCATACAGGATTTATCCGCATCGAACTTGTTGCTGAAGTCCCCGTTCTTTACAAAGGGGAGCCCCTGAAGCCCTGCCTCTTTCAGCCCCGGGCGAACGATTGTGTCCACCCAGGCTCGAACGGCCGCAATATCCTCATCCGGTGTCTCCATGTAAAAGTGCTTTATCAGCTCCGGCGGTACAGGGAATACCGTGGATTTCGGGACCTTGATGCCGCAGTCCTTGACGGCGGGCCACCACTTGGAGAACCGATTCGGCATAGACTGCGCCCGGGCGAAGTGTCCGAGGCTTGCATAAAACTCTGTTACCGGCTCAATTCTACGGGGCGGGTCATCGGAATCATCTCGCTCCCTCAGCCAGCCGCCGAAATAGCGGGCGATAGTCTCCATGATGTTCACCGCATGGCCCCAGTAACCAATCCTCAGGATGGATGTTTCAGCTTTGACCATATCCGCCGCACCGCGTTTCTCGTAATACCGCAGGAGTTCGTATGTGTTGATATTGCGGTACTGGTAGTTCAGGAACCGCTTCTCACCCTCATAAGTGAAGGAAATCCAGCCGAATTCTATTTCATAGTCTTTGGATTCGCCGTATGCTTCCTTCACATCATCCAGAGCATCGATAGGCCCTAGATTATCCACCGTGAAATTCTTCTTTGCCCCCTTGTCAAACAGGAGCTTTACCATCTCAAACAGCACATCAAAATCAACGTGTCCATTGAGACGTAACTCGGAGTTGGTACTCATATTATCTTCCTCCTTATCACCCAACAATTTGACAAATGCTGATTTCGTAGTCCTCGTCCTCCGCCTTATTGCGGATGACAAACCTATATTCGTCCCCATCTAGCACTTCGTACCCTGCACGGGCCAGGGCGTTGGTGAGCACAGAAAATAGCTCTTCCATACTGAAATCTCCTTTTTTATTTGTCGTAAGTTTTTTGATATCCTCATTCACTTAGAATCATTTCCTTCTGGGCCTTTCTTCCAAATTCCAGGTGTGTGGTCGCAAGCATCTTTGCAGGACCACTCCCGGTCATTGCCAAAGCGGGTCACACAGTGCATGTGCTCGCAGGCAAGGTCTGCAATCGTTTCTGTGTCATTGAGTACCTCAACCTTGCTTCTGCCGCGCTGGGTAAAGTAACACTCCGGCTGGGTCGACAAATACTTGATGATATCCGCTCTGGCTTGCTTATAGCCGAAATGAGGCTTCAACGCCGGGTCAGAGTTCTTCTTGACCCAGGCACTGGAACAATACTCAGGCAAACTCTCAATGCTGATTCTGTCAGCACTGGGATAAAGGCTGAGAATAATGAACTTATCCTCAAAATCCATTGCTCCATAAGGATGCTCATGCTCTTCGGGGTGAAGTGCGGAATCGAACTCGTTATAGGCGTTCACCAACTCAATGATTTTATCCCCCACACCATCCGCACAGTGAAAGGCTTCCCATCTGCGCTGGCCGGTAGGTTCCTCCCAACACAGGACCCAACTTTTGCGAAGGTCCGTCACATCTGAGTGACTCTCAGACTGCAACGCCCGAATAGCCATCTCCACAGCCTCATACTCGGCCTCGCAACGCTCCAGTACAGAGTACGGGTCGGCGGCATCCTTCGGAAGGATACTCTTTTCCAGCGTATGGCGGAGTTCGTCCATCCGGCCTCTGAGCAGCCGGTTGCTGTCCTCCAGAATACTAACTGCCTGGTTGACCTTGTTGATGTCCATAAAATCGTCTCCTTTAAAAATGTTTGTGTATATATGAAAAAAGCAGTTAGGCTCATGAAATAAACCTAACTGCTTGAAACTTATAGAATAATGCTTTTACGTCGCAATACTTCCTTGCTTGATAGTAATATCCTACCATCTATCGGCTGTGAAGTCAAAAATGCGGCTTGTTTCGCATTTCTTTGCAGACACTTAAGCACTTAAGCACCTAAGTGTCTTCGTATGTCGAGACCAAGTGAAGAAAAGGGCTCCAGCATATGCTGGAGCCCTTTGTGGTATTGATTATGGGTATGCGGTAGCAAGCACACGAGCCTTGAACTCGTTTAGCTCTTTGCATACCTTCTCTGCCGTCGCCCGATGGGCATATGTAGCGAGCGTCTGCCCGTACATCTTACGGCCGGTATATTTGTCCACGGAAGTAGCGCAAATGGCCACGCTGGTGCTTCCGGCAATCGGGATGACCTCGGCGTCCCAGCCTGGGTCAGAAAACTTGAACTTCTCAAACGCAAGGGCTTTCTTGGATTTCATATGGCCGCTCCCTCCTCGAATAATTGTCTTCAATAAGTTCATCACCGAAGTAGAATTCCAGATGGAAGGGAGCACCTTGAAAACGGCTTAGTAGCTCCCTACTCTGCATACTGTTATTCGCCTCAATGATGACATAGCCGACCATCTGGAATGCTCTGGGCAATTCCCCACCCAGCAGACCTGCAAGCTCAGTCATAAGTCTAAAGCAGATTTCAGAATTTTGGGAGCCTACAGAGTCAATAACCTCTCCCATATTGATGACGAGCACGCTTCTGTTCCGGTATGCGCGTGCCAGGTACGTTAATAAGAGCTGCTTCTCTGTGATATGCTCAATCTGCATATTTTTCAATCAACTCCTTTCCGCCACAACCTGCCGCTCGACATCAGTCATCAGCGCATCCCAGCAAGGAGTAACATGGCCCACATTCCAGGAAGAGCTGCTCAAGCAGTCCTCCGGGATTCCGAGTACTGCCTCAATGCGGTTCAGCGTATCCTCATACATCTGCTCCAGAACCGTGTCATCCGTATCCCATTTGACAAGGGACTGCACCGTAACATCCGCACTTCCATCGCCAAAATATTCAATGAACATGCGGTTGCTTTTGGCTTTCTCTTCCGCATCCTCGGGCACAGCGACGTAAGACCCCTGAACCTGGAATCGCATCATGCCGCCATAGACGGCGACACGGCCTGGCACTCCACATATCACACGGTTTTCGACTTTCATTTTTGCTCCTCCTCACATAATCTGCAAAAGGCCGGGCGAGACTTCCCGGCATCCCTTTGAACAGGGATAGGTACTCCTGCCATCTGGCCACTTCACATGGATTCGCACCCCAGTACAGCCCTCCATGGAACAGGGTCGGGAATGCATATTCAGAATCTGGCCTACTATTTGTCCATCACGGGACAGCATTTTTGCTTTCGGCGCTTTAGTCACAATAATTCCCCCTCTTATTTTTGGACAGTCCTCCCGGTTCTGCGCTCAGCGCAGGCCGCCAGGGCCTCATTCCGGCTGATGCGGCCGTAGGTGATGTGCCAACACCAGCATTCACCGGAGCAGGCCATTACGGCGTCCTTGACCTCAATGAACAACCGAGCAGACTTCTCTGTCATGCCGGGCAACTCCTCGACCCATAAAATCTCGCCAGGCTTGTCCGGACAATACTGCATGACGTCTGCAGAGGTGATTTCGGCCGCTCCGTTCTTCCACTGGCAGCCATTCCATAGCCATACGCCGTCTTCCGTCAGCTTCGGCTGAGGAAAAACCATGCGCCGGATTGTACGAGGCTGGTTGTCAAAGAACTGCACTGCCGTCTCAGTATTCAAAGTACACTGCTTCATTTCTGTATTCTCCTTTTCAACACACAACTGCATTCAGGTGGCCCTTGATGAACTCATACTCCCGGCGGGATACTTGAGCAAACCGGCCACCGCCCAGGTTCAGGGTAACGCTGTCTCCGTTCGCTGCCCATGTCCCGGGGAGCATCTGATTGGCCATGCTGGTGGTATACACCTTGAGCTGGGCCCGCTCTCCCCTACTGATAGCAGCCCGCAGGCCACTGACAGTGCGGCAGTTTTTCATACCATGCCCCCACTTTCCTCGACCACATCGTCCACATTGAACGACAAGCCAATTTTCTTGAACTTGACCAGCAGGGCCTCCGCTTCCTCCTGTGTAGAGGCCGCATTAGCCTTGCAGATGCAGACCTGTCCGTAGAAGGTGTCATCCGGGTTGAGGGAAGGATAGCCCACACCCTTCCAATCCAGTTCCGTAGAACCACTGGGACGGAAGAACGTGATTTCGTCCACGATGACCGGGACAATCTCCACATCTGTATTGTGTGGGCACTGAATCCATCGTCCAGCGGCATTACGCCGTTTTTTCCGGCGGATAGCATACACTACCTCGCCAACACCAGGGATGTACGAATTACTGGTCAGCTTCGAAATATCTAACATTTCGAAAATCTCCTTTAAAAAAATAATGTGCTAGTTCAGTTCTGCTTCAACTTTGCCAAAAGGTTGCTCGCCTCGTCGATGATGTTTTGCTGACAGGCTTGGATTTCCCTATAGAGGGAAGTCAGCGTACAGTTATAGAGCTGCACGTCCTTGCCAGAGTCCATTAACTCAAGGATTTTTTCAAAAGCCTTGCGCTGGTCCAAGAGAGAGACATACTCCACATGGTCGGCAAAATCAAAGTGATACCCCATCATGCCACACATAGAGCCGCAGGTGACAACAACTGTGCCAGTCGTGTGTTTCATTGTGACTCCCATTTTAAATTCCTCCTTCACACCTCGACTAAAATTCCCTCCGCTTCTCCACGGCAGGGATAAGCGCTGAACTCCAAGTGGCCCCAGGCGTTTTCATTCCAGAAAATCCCGTCCTCACCGAACGTCCAGATATAGAGATAAATCTCTCCATGATTCTGACATATCTTGCCGTCCCGGACTGCATTAGCGAACGAGGAAATTCCGAACACTCCATACCGCCGTCCGACAGTCAGCTCATTCCGCCGCATGGGCTTGGTTTGCTCCATGAGGGCCGGGATTTCTCTCGCCAAACTTGCTCTCAGGTATTTGTCTTTTGCCCGCACTCGGTTGATAGCTTCGTCGGCCAGGTACGCCTTCTCGTGGGGAAGGACATGGAACACCTGCGGGTATCCTCTTGCTGCGTTCATTTTCATGGTAAAGACTCCTTTCAAAATTCTGTTTGTGTATATAAAAAAGCAGCCATTCTTTTTCATAAAGAATGACTGCTGAGTTTGATATGGTGAGATTTTTTGATTGATACTTCCTTGTCTTATAGAACTATGCTACCATTTCCACGGGAACAAGTCAAATCGCAGAGAATTCAGCACTACTTCAAAAAATGCTTTGGTGCTTAAGTGCTTAATGTTGATTTATTCACTCTTATGTGGTATAATATTATACAAAGGAAAAGAATGCTTTTCGATATTCTGTTGATAAGGAGGCTCTCTCCATGATAAATAATAGCTTTTCTGTTGACACCTCTATTGACCTGCTGGCCCTGTCTCCCCCAGCATACAACGCCCTTATGCGGGCTGGGATTCGAAAAATTGGTGATATTGCCGCGCTGACGCAGGAGGAACTCACTTCGATTCGGAACTTCCCTTTCGCATCGGTCAAAGATATCCGGGAAATTCTGTGTGAATGTGGCCTTTCCTTTTCCCCTCAGAGTACCGGGGGCATCGCTCAGTTCCAGCTCCCTCCTGTAGAGTCAGAATACTCGGGTGGATTTTATATTCCCACCTCGGAATCCGTGGTTAAGGCGGATGCCTGGCTGTCCCTTGATGTAAATTACGACTATCTGCGGCGTGTTGCTTCAGAGCATGGCGTTTCTCTGTGTTATCTTGCAGGAAAACTTCCCCACTTTCTTGATATACTCAAGACCCACCAGGAAGGAGAGGAACATCTCCGTACACGACTAAGGGAATATGCTCAAGAATTAGCCCAAACGGTGGAATAAAGAAGCTGGCACCTTGCGATTGCAAGGTGCCAGCTTTTACTTTGGCTTGCGGACAAGTTCCAGAGGATTTTCCTGCACTGAGCCGTCCTCCAGTACTTTAAACAATCCTTTATTTTCTGCCTCACAGTAGACTTTCTTATTTTCGTCTTCACTAAGAATATAAATAGAGTGGACGAAGACTTCGTTGAGATTGGTCTTGTCATTGTAATCAATGGCCGCAAATATAGCCATCCGATTTTTCTCGTCGAACACAACGAATTTCCCGCCGAACGGAATCGACATAACCAACTCTTCCAAAGGTGCGCCGCCCTTTACATAGATGTCCCGGATATTGCTGCTCAACAACTCAAAGGACATAAACCTATAAAAGCGGCCAATGCTTCTTTTGAGAGCGTGAACGTCCATTCCAATTTTTGTTCCGCCCCACAGGTCACGATATGTCCATGTGAAGTCAGCCTGCTCCATTCTGGTGAGCATACAAAATTCCTCCCTTGTATTAAAAATGACATTGCGTTGACAGACCGGAATGGAGCAAAGCGGTGCCTGTTCAGTTAAGAATAGACACCTCATAGGCTCTAACCGTATGCCCGGGACTTTTTGATTCCTCCTTAAAAGTTTTAAATGTTCTATGTATATAAACGGACAACAGTCAGGCTGAAAGCCTAGTCTGTGTCCAGTAGTTTCAAAAAAAAGACGCAGCTATCGTTATAGATAGCTGCGTCGTCTTTCGAAGAGAATGATTTGTGATAACTGATACTTCCTTAAATTTGGGTTCATTGTACCATTTTTCAGGATAGTGGTCAAAAAAGGAAAGAGGAGGCACCCAAGCATTTAAGTGCCTAGGTGCCTCTTTCATTTTGTCCGATTAGTCGTTCGCCGTTTTGCGTGTGACCCGCTTCACCTCATCGTGATGCAGCCACAGAGCAAGCCGGTTATCCCGAGCGGTGATGTACTCGCATACTGCCTCCGCATACATAGAGGAAGCAATCATATCAGCAGGACCGGCGTACAGCGTTTTCCCACTTCCGTTATCCATGATAACCAGATTGCTGTTGGTCATATTGGCAATTTCCTGAACCCTGATTTTCACGGCCATCGGCACTTCAGCCTCGCCAATGCAAGCTGCCTGGATGTCATCATAGGAGATGTTTTGTACCAAGCAGCGGTCCGCAATCAGAACATTACCTACCCTGAT
>ULUV01000858.1_pt1 | contig 11688 bp, 8 predicted proteins | sample 1958921 | NCBI WGS metagenome assembly ULUV01 (sample SAMEA4835772, study PRJEB28245) | human gut metagenome | biome: gut microbiome; material: fecal sample | place: Denmark | collected 2008
CTCTATAGCAACGCTGTCACCGCACTCCTCGCCCATGTACATCATCTTCTTCAATGCGGCCAGGTACACCAATGCCGAAAACGGTGAATATTCTCTGTCTTCCACTCCTTTAACGTCTTTCCAATCGCCCCAGAATGACACCTGCCGGGGCAAGCCTTTCCCTTTCGTGTCTCGTGAGATAAGCCAGTCCATAGCCTTTTTCAATACCGGCCAGTAAGAAAGCAGCTTATCTTTCTCGTGATACAGCTGGTAAAAACGCGCGGCGCGCAGTATAAGGAAAGCATTGATGTCCAAGTCGTCTTCACGTTCAATCACGGGTAATATCGTCGTAGGCATTTTCCCGGCCGGTGATACTGCAGCCAGACACTCCTCTATCATCTTGCGTTCGGCGTCCTTATAAAGGAGCAAATGCACCCACGTAGTCCAATAACTGTCGCGCGGATTCAGTTCCATGTACCCCATGGTCAGTATTTCGCCTTTCTTGTTGTAGCGTGTCAGCGATATTGCCGGAACCATATACCACCTGAGATAGGTATCCACATCTTCTATCCCTGTTTCGGGAATAGCCTGCGAAAACTCCTCTGTTTTTGTTTCCAGAATGTCCCAAACGGAACAGGCATGTTCCACAACTTCGCCCGCCGACGCAAAGCTCCTTGCCGAAATCCAGTCGCTGTCGTACAGCGAAATGGCTATGCGCACGGCTTTCATTTCCTTGCCTTTAAGTGTCACTGGTACGCGGAAAGCATTACCGCTCCATTCCGCGTCAACGTCTGCCGCCACGGCGAAGCTCCCGTTCGAAGCCACACTCCGTTTCCCCTCATTGTCCGAAGACATTTGCCCGCATATTTCGTTGCCGGGTTTTACTACAATCGTGAAAGTTTCCTCTTTCCTTGTCGGGTTGGTACATTCCATTTCCAACATCAGCACCGGCAGCGAAGATGTCTCAGCGTCGTTCACTGCGAGCGGGCAAAACGTTTTCAATTTTATGTTCGAGGAAATATGCGATGATTTGGCGTATTCCGCCTCTACAAACGGAAAGACGCGCCTTATGTCCTTGTCTTTGAATTGCGATAGAGTTTCCTTTTTGCCGTCTTTCTCTAATTCAACCCTTACAGGCCCGCGGTCCAACAGCCACCCGCCCAACTTTCCCACGTTTTGCAGCACCTGGCCGTACATGTCGCCCTGTTCGGACACGTTTACCGTCAGGGCAAAGTTGGCTATCGGGTATCCGCCCGCCGCAGGCTTGACTTGCGCATGAAGTGTAAAGCAAAGCATTGACACCAACGCAGCCATATAAATCCTTAAATTTCTTGTCATCTTATTATTACCGCAATTCGTATTCATATATAATCTTTAAAATATTGCTCATGCGGTTACAAAATTAGCAATACTTTGCGTAATGGCTTGTTTCCAGGCTATGTAATATCGCTTTTGCTGCCATGTCGGCCCGCCGCCTTTGCACTCTCGGCAAGATTCTTTAATTTTGCTTCCAAAAGCACATAATTTGTAACCGAACTTACCGAAACACAACATGCCCGAAACACAAAAAAGGAGATTTGCAAGAAAACGCAGCACCGAAGCACCTGCCGAAGACGACTTCGGCCGCTTGCAACCGCAAGCCATCGACCTTGAACAGGCAGTGCTCGGCGCACTGATGATTGAGCGCGACGCTTATTCCATGGTCAGCGACATACTCAAGCCCGACAGCTTCTACGAACGGCGGAACCAACTGGTGTTCAACGCCATTCAGAGCCTGGCTTTCGCGCAAAAGCCGATAGACATTCTCACCGTGCGCGAACAGCTGAAAACGAGCGGCGACCTTGAGGACGTGGGCGGGCCTTTTTACATTGCCCAGCTCACGCAGAAAATGACATCTACGGCCCACCTTGTTTACCACGCCAACATCATTGCTCAGAAATACATGCTGCGCCAGCTTATTTCATACACGAGCAACATTCAGGGAAAGGCATTCGACGAAACGCAGGACGCCGACGAGCTTATGCAGGAAGCCGAGGGAAAACTGTTCCAGCTATCGCAGCAAAACACGAAAAAGGAATACACGCAAATCGACCCTGTAATCGACGAGGCGTACAATGTGCTACGCAAAGCCGCCGCACGCAACGACGGCCTAAGCGGCATAGCAAGCGGCTTCACCGAACTCGACAAGATTACCAGCGGGTGGCAGAACTCCGACCTCGTAATACTCGCCGCCCGCCCCGCAATGGGTAAAACGGCTTTTGCGCTCTCAATGGCCAAGAACATTGCCGTCGACTCGAAAACCCCGGTGGCTTTCTTCTCGCTCGAGATGAGCAACGTGCAGCTGGTTAACCGCCTTATAATAAACGTGTGCGAGATTCCGGGCGAAAAACTCAAGAGCGGGCAACTTGCCCCATACGAATGGGTGCAGCTCGACCAGTCGATAAAAAAGCTGTACGGCGCGCCGCTCTATATCGACGACACTCCTTCGCTTTCAATATTCGAACTGCGCACCAAGGCACGCCGCCTTGTGCGTGAGCACCAGGTGGGACTGATAATGATAGACTACCTTCAGCTCATGAACGCAAGCGGCATGAATTTCGGAAGCCGCCAGGAGGAAGTTTCCAACATAAGCCGCGCCCTGAAACAGCTGGCAAAAGAGCTGAACATTCCCATACTTGCCTTGTCGCAGCTGAACCGCGGCGTCGAGACACGTCAGGGCAACGAAGGCAAACGCCCGCAGTTGAGCGACCTGCGCGAATCGGGCGCAATAGAGCAGGATGCCGACATAGTATGCTTCATCCACCGCCCGGAATACTACCACATTTACGAAGACAACGGAAAGGACATGCACGGCATGGCCGAGATAATAATAGCCAAGCACCGAAACGGCGCTGTGGGCGACGTAGTGCTTAGGTTCAAGGCACAATTCGCACGCTTCCAGAACCCCGACGACGACATAATCTCCTCGTCGAGCGACAGTTCCGCGTATTCGCCTGTTACAGGCAATGAAACCGTGCCACAGTTCCCCGGAGCGGTGAACGTGCCCCCACCCACTGCCGAGGACGACCCGTTTGCGGGCATTCCGCCTACCGACGACGCACCTCCGTTCTAAGAAAGTCAATTATTTTTCAACACGGCACGAGGCACACAAATGTTTCGTGCCGTGTTTGTCTGCGTTTTTACCACGGTTTTCAAACGGGTTTTCGGAGGGGTAAAAATATGTGCCTTGTATTTTAAAATATGTCCGACATAATTCAAAATATGTCAGACATATTTTTTCTCTGCTCCCATGCGGGATAAATGCACTGGAAACCAGTTTTCAATTTTTGCATTCAAAAACGCCCGTTTTCGTGCCCCGGTTTTGCGTCTCACTCTGTCTGTTTTCCAACAAAACACACATATTATATATGAACTTCGCACACATGCCCTGCAAAGGCGGCATTTCTCGCAAAAATGTTGTAAATTTGCGCGCGAAATATTAAAACCAGGAACTATGAACATATCATATAAGTGGCTCAAGGAGTATGTTGATTTCAATCTTACCCCGCAGGAAACAGCCGACGCGCTGACCTCGATAGGCCTGGAAGTCGGCTCGGTTGAAGAAATACAGGCAATAAAGGGCGGACTGGCCGGACTCGTAGTAGGCGAAGTGCTGACGTGCGAGCCGCACCCCGACAGCGACCACATGCACGTATGCACCGTAAACATCGGCAGCGGCGAACCGTCGCAGATAGTATGCGGCGCACCCAACGTTGCAGCCGGCCAGAAAGTAATTGTGGCCACCCTGGGTTGCAAGCTGTACGACGGCGACAAGGAATTCGTGATAAAGAAATCGCGCCTGCGCGGCATTGACAGCTACGGAATGATATGTGCGGAAGACGAGATAGGCGTGGGCAACGACCACAGCGGCATTATCGTACTGCCGGCTGACACGAAGGTGGGCATGCCCGCAGCCGAATACTACCACCTCGAGAGCGATTTCGTTATCGAAGTGGACATAACGCCCAACCGTGCCGACGCATGCTCGCACTACGGCGTTGCACGCGACCTGTACGCCTGGCTTAAGCAGAACGGATACGAAACAAGCCTGCACCGCCCGTCAACAGATGATTTCAAAGTCGACAGCAACGACCTCGACATCGACGTGGTGATAGACAACTACGAGGCATGCCCGTGCTATTGCGCCGTAACCGTAAAAGGCTGCAACGTAACCGAAAGCCCGGAATGGTTGAAGCAAAAGCTGCAAACCATAGGGCAACGCCCAATCAACAACATCGTCGACATTACCAACTACATCATGTTTGCATACGGCCAGCCGCTGCACTGCTTCGACGCCGACATGATTAAGGGCAACAAGATAGTAGTACGCACCATGCCCGAGGGCACTCCCTTCGTTACACTCGACGGTGTGACGCACAAGCTCTCAAATCAGGACCTCGCAATCTGCAACGCCGAAGACCCCATGTGTATTGCCGGAGTATTCGGAGGCAAAGGCTCGGGTACATACGACACCACAACCAACATACTCTTCGAAAGCGCATACTTCAATCCGTCGTGGATAAGGAAAAGCGCACGCCGCCACGGCCTTTCGACCGACGCGAGCTTCCGTTTCGAACGCGGCATTGACCCCAACGGACAGATATATGCCCTCAAACAGGCCGCTTTGATGGCAAAGGAACTTGCCGGGGGCGAAATAGCCATGCAGATACGCACGGCAAGGAAAGAAGAACCGAAAGATTTCGTCGTAGACCTCGAGTACGACTACGTAGACCGGCTCATAGGCAGGCACATGGAAAAAGATACGGTAAAGAACATCGTATCCTACCTCGAAATGAAAATTCTCGAAGAACGCGCCGACGGAATAAAGCTCTCCGTTCCGCCCTACAGGGTCGACGTGCAGCGCCCCTGCGACGTGGTTGAAGACATACTCAGGATATACGGGTACAACAACATCGACATACCCTCCACCCTGAACTCTACCATAACCGTAAAGGGAGAGACCGACCGCTCCAACAAGTTGCAGAACCTCGTGGGCGAACAACTCGCAGGATGTGGCTTCAACGAAGTGCTGAACAACTCGCTTACAAAAATTTCATACTACAGCGACCTCAAGGAAAACTCCGTTGAACGGGGAGTAAACGTAATGAACCCGCTCAGTTCCGACCTCGGAATCATGAGGCAGACGCTGCTCTTTGGCGGACTCGAAAACATACAGCACAACGCCAACCGCAAAGTGGAGGACCTGCGGTTCTTTGAATACGGCAACTGCTATTACTTCGACCCATCGCGACGCAACCCCGAAAAAACACTGTCTGCCTACAGCGAAGACTATCACCTCGGCCTCTGGCTCGCAGGAAAGAGCAAAACAGGCTCCTGGATACATGCAGAAGAAAAGGCCGACATATACACGCTCAAGGCTCACGTGCTGAACATCTTCAAACGCACCGGGCTGTCGCTTTCAGCCCTTAAAATGCAAGAGAACATTAACGGCGAACTGTTGAGCGCGGCAATAACATATACCGACCACTCCGGCAAAAAAGTAGCCGAAATCGGAATCGTGCGCCACGACATACTGCACAAGTTCGACATACAGGGCGACGTGTTCTATGCCGACATAAACTGGACGAACCTTATGAAGCTCACAAGCAAGAACAAGGTGTATTACTCCAAGCTGAGCAAGTTCCCGCCCGTGAGCCGCGACCTCGCACTGCTCGTCGACAGCAGCGTGAAGTTTGCCGAGATAGAACGCACCGCATACGCGTCAGAAAAGAAGCTGCTCAAAAGCGTGGAACTGTTCGATGTTTACGAAGGCGACAAACTGCCGGCAGGAAAAAAGAGCTATGCCGTGAACTTTATTCTCGAAGACAAGGAGCGCACCCTTACCGACACGGTTATCAACAAGGTTATAGGCAACATTCTCCATAACCTCGAGAGCAAGCTCGGAGCGCAGCAACGATAACACCAAGCAAACAAAAAATCCAACAGACAACAAAACATAATAATTCGAACCAATGGGAAGAGCATTTGAATACCGCAAAGCAACGAAACTGAAACGGTGGGGACACATGGCCCGCACTTTCACCAAGATTGGAAAACAGATAGCCATTGCAGTTAAGGAAGGCGGACCGGAGCCTGAAAACAACCCGCACCTGCGCGCAATCATTGCCAACGCCAAGCGCGAAAACATGCCCAACGACAACATTCAGCGCGCCATTAAGAACGCAATGGGCAAAGACCAGAGCGACTACAAGAGCATGACCTACGAGGGATACGGCCCACACGGAATCGCCATTTTCGTCGACACCCTCACCGACAACCCCACGAGAACGGTGGCCGACGTGCGTTCCATTTTCAACAAGTTCTCGGGAAACCTCGGAACAATGGGCTCGCTCGCATTCCTTTTCGACCACAAAAGCGTTTTCTCTTTCCATAAAAAGGACGGGCTCGACATGGACGAGCTGATACTCGAACTTATCGACTACGGGGTGGACGACGAATACGACGTGGACGACGAGGAAAACTCAATTACCATTTACGGCGACCCGAAGAGCTTCGGACAGATACAGAAATACCTCGAAGACAAGGGGCTCGACGTTATCGGGGCAGAGTTCACCTACATTCCCAACAACCTCAAGGACGTTACGCCCGAACAGAGGGAGACTATCGACAAGATGGTCGAGAAACTCGAGGAGTTCGATGACGTGCAGACGGTGTACACCAACATGAAACCCGAATAACGCCATATTCCCGCCCGCCACTCACGGCACGGCGGCAGGAAAACAAAAAAAGCGCAGGGCTTTTGCCTTGCGCTATTTTTGTTGCGGCACGTTGAAGTGTCAGTCTATCATGTCGAAACCCGTGTAAGGCACAAGCGCCTTGGGAATGCGTATTCCCTGCGGGGTCTGGTTGTTTTCAAGCAATGCTGCCACGATACGCGGCAAAGCCAGCGCCGAGCCGTTGAGCGTGTGGCAGAGCTCTATCTTCTTGTCGGCGTTGCGGCGGTAGCGGCAGTGCAGCCTGTTGGCCTGGTAGGTGTCGAAGTTCGACACGGAGCTTACTTCGAGCCAGCGTTTCTGCGCCTCGGAGTACACCTCGAAGTCGAAGCACAGCGCGGCGGTGAAACTTATGTCGCCGCCGCAGAGGCGCAGTATGCGGTAAGGCAGTTCGAGTTTCTGCAACAGCCCCTCCACGTGGTCGAGCATTTCCTTGTGGCTTTGCCGCGAGTGCTCGGGCGTGTCGATACGCACCAGCTCCACCTTCGAAAACTCGTGCAGGCGGTTCAGCCCGCGCACGTCCTTGCCGTAAGAGCCGGCTTCGCGCCTGAAGCACTCCGTGTAGGCGCAGTTCTTCACGGGCAGGTCGTCCTCACGGAGTATCTCGTCGCGGTATATGTTGGTAACGGGCACTTCGGCCGTGGGAATGAGGTACAGGTCGTCCACCTCGCAGTGGTACATCTGCCCCTCCTTGTCGGGCAGCTGCCCCGTGCCGTAGCCCGACGCCGCGTTAACAACCGTGGGCGGCTGAATCTCGGTGTAGCCGGCCTTGGCCGCCTCGTCGAGGAAGAAACTTATCAGCGCGCGTTGCAGGCGTGCGCCCTTGCCCTTGTACACGGGGAAGCCCGCGCCCGTAATCTTCACGCCCAGGTCGAAGTCGATAAGGTCGTATTTCCTGGCCAGCTCCCAGTGGGGCAGCGGGTTCTCGGGCAGCACGGTGTTCTGCCCGCCCGTTTTCACAACCTCGTTGTCGTTGGCGTCCTTGCCCTCGGGCACTTCGTCGTAGGGCACGTTGGGAATGTTGAGTAAGAGAGCCTTCATTGCTGCGGCAGCGTTGTCCATTTCGGCCTCGATGGCCTTGGCCTCCTCTTTCCTGGCGCTCACAAACGCCTTGGCCGCCTCGGCCTCGTCGCGTTTGCCGTCGCGCATTAATGTGCCTATTTCCTTCGACTTGGCGTTTATCAACTGCAACGTTGCGTCCAAGCGTCCCTGCGCCTCTCGGCGGCAGTCGTTCTGCGCCAGTACGGCGTCTATGTTCTTGCGGGCGTCCTTGAAGAGTTTCTTCTCCAAGCCTTTTATCACGCCCTCCTTGTTTTCGGTAATCTGTTTTATGGTAAGCATATACGGAATTTTTGTTTACTTTATTCGTTACATCATGCAAAGATAGTGCAAGCCACGCGGAATGCAAAATAAAAGCAAATGAAACGAAGGTTTATTTTCAATCTCCCGACGGAATGTCACTCGGAATTTCAGGCAATAAAAAAGTGTTGCCTGTTAGCTTATCAAAGTCGGAAGAAAAGTTTTTGTCCTGAATTATACGATACTTCTCGAACTCTGCTTCAGCAAAATGTTTAGCAAACTCGGCAGTTATATGTCCGCCATTATCCAACACATTGTCACCACCGACTTCAAGAATCAGGTCTATTCGTTTTGCCCAATCCTCCATTGTCATCGGTATGTGCCGCTTGGCCATATGATTGCGTCAAGATTATAAAATGCTGTATTATATGTTTTCCCGTCATCAGCAGTATGTGCAAATTTTGCACATACTGAATTTATCTGTAATTCAGAACTTTCAAAAATATTTTTCAGGTGTTTTGTGATAACCGTTCTATCAACATCGAACAATTCGGCCATTGCCTTTTGTGTCGTCCAAATGGTTTCGTTTTTATACAATACCTGTATGCCGTCTTCCTTACCTTCAATTATAAATGTAAGGAACTCTGCCGTGCTGTTGCGTATCTCGAAATTCTTTGTCACGATTCAGGGGATTAATAATTGTCGCAAGCACAAAGTTACGGAAAAATTATGGTCGCTATTACTAATTGTATTTGCTTTGTATGGCTGCGTTGGAGCTCCTACAAAAGCAAATAAGAAGTTCTCAAATGTTCAGCAAGAAAACTTTGATAATATGCTTGCACGAAACAAAGACAAAAGTTATCATTTAGGGAATAAAATATTAGAAAAGGAATTTAATGATAGCGTTAAATTAGCAATGTGTGAATATATGGATTCTGTTAAACTATTTGTTAATTGGAAAGCTTAAATTCAGAATATTAATAGTAGAGAAACAGGAAAATCTATTGCATTGTCATTTGAGTTAGAATATGCTCCTGAACAGTATAGAAAAGTAACTTTTGATGTGGATTATATTTTACCACAGGATAGTATAAATACTGATAAAATATATCAGACTATAAGAAGCCTAAACAACTATTCTACCGTTTACTTCGATGGCTTCATAAGAAAGAAAGCAAATGGCGAAGCTCATTATAGTTCATATTCAGATGATTTAATGCATAGTTATCCAGACTTCAAGTTCTTTGTGGTGGATATTAACACTACATCGAAAGGTGATACATTGTCAAACAATCTTCAAAATGCAGTAGATTTAAGTTTCCAAGCCATAGAACCGCTTGAATTAAACTTCAAAAAGGAAATCTCGAAAAAAGAATCAAGTAAGCGAGTAGAGAAAATTGCTCCTCGTTTCAAGGCTGCAAAAGAAGTGCTGACACAAGATGAGAAAGCGTATATCGATAGACTAACCCAAGCACTTACATATAACTTCTTATACGCACAATAAGCATATCAATATAAGCGAAAGGCCGTTACTCAACGGCTTTTCGCTTATACCATATATCTTCTTCTTAGATATTTTAACCAATCTTGCTGTTTGTCTGAAATGAAAGTTCTACCTATCATATCAAACAAGGATTCGTATGTTAAATCAATAAAGGTCGTTTTGCCATAATCGGTTAGCAATGACTTATATTCTGGTATAGCATACTCTAAAAAATGTTTATTACCTTGAGGATAAAGATGTATGTGATAAAAATGTTGAATATCACCCCTATACAACATAGAATAACCCAAAAGATGATTACGCCAAATTTGACGTAGATGGTTCGCCTTTATGAATGAAGTGATGTCTAATGTAGGAATATACCATTGCGAGAGTCTTGTCATCTGGTGGTATAATCCATCAACATTCTCAATATCTTGTCTCTCCTTAACTCCAATAGGATAACCATTTTCGGTGTATTTTACTTCTATTCCAATGCCTCCAATATAACCATCAGAAGATATATACTCTATGAATGTGTCAAAAGATGTTCCGTCATTCAGATATTCGCTTTTATCAGCAGTTCCTGCATATTCAATAAGTATGCGGTTTATTTTTGATATACCTCCTCCTATTATTTCGTTAAACAGCATAGCAGTAGCATTTATATCTTCTTCCATTGGAGTAAAGATATTGTAAGGAATGTGCTCGCTTCTCAACATGTTGGAGAATAATACAGAAGATTTAAATGATTTAACCTTGCTTTTAATCAGTTCTCTGTAAGTATCACAAAATATAAGTCCTTGCTTGGCTGCATCGGGAGAAAGAATAACTTGAGGATTCTTCTCGTCATAGAAATCATTCAACTCATTTTCTCTAAATGCAAACTGATGAGCACGAGCTTTTGCCTTAAACTCATCATCATAGCGATAAATTTTCCCCTTAATCATTATTCCGCTGTATTATTAGTTTAAGTTCTTCAATAGATAGTGTAGAGTCTTTTCTTCTATGTAGCATTGCATGGCAATTAGGACACACTGGAAATAAGTCATTTTCAACTTCTATCTCGTATCGTCCATCTCTGTTAGAAATTGGAGTTACATGGTGTATATGTATGAAACCTTTTCCTAACTCTCCATATGTCTTTTCAAAATCAAAACCACATACAAAACATTTAGTTCCCTTACTCTGGATACATTTATTGCGTGCATTGATATTCCTCTCATGCGTCGTTATGGTTACTTGCCCCAATTCACCTTCCCAATATGCATTTATTTCATTTTCAATAGTTCTGCTAATGTTGCTTTCACTTAGAACGTTACAGTACTTTTGATGAATTTCTCGTTCAATTTTCCTTATCGTATTATTATGTTCCTCCTCATAATAGATAATGAATTCCATATAAGCTTTTAAAGCTATCCTTAATTTGTCCGCACCGTAATCCTTATATATTTGAGACAAAAAAATAATCTCTCAAATCTGTACTTATCCCTCTTGTATGTAATTCCCCATCAAGCATTTTCTGAAATGCTCGATAAAAATCTGCGAAAGAGTTTTTGTTAATGCCATGACTAAGAAAAAGTTTTTCCTTTCCATTGACTAATCGCTCTTCTTCATTGTATATAGCTTTTGCCATTTTATAGATGGCTGACATTTGTTCTACCGTATATTCTATTTTTTTTCATTTATTGTCTTCACTAAAGGTTATTAATCCTTTTGCAAAGGTACTTGATTTTATTTTTAGCAAATATAAAATAGGCATAATATTGCCCATTCATTTTTTATTCCCTAAATTTGCAGTGCGAATTACACGCATTGTTGCAAAGTAATGAAGAACTCAGAAATACGAACGGTTGCTATCTCGTTACCCAATTTTCAAGCAATCCGACCAACCGATTTATTCTAAGCGAGTTATCTTTTCTTGCAAAAGTTATAATAAATACTACAAAAAAGTTTCGCATGTTTACGAATCTGTTGCGCCACAATGTTTGAATTATCTAAGAAATTTCGGTAGTTCAAATACCAATGTTTTAAAATGCACTTTTTATGGTGCCGGGTTGGCGGGGCGGGCTGCGGGGCGGCTGTTTTTGTCCGCATTTAACACAAGGCGCAAACCTTAGTATCCATGCGGGTTTGGAGGGGGCAAAAAATTAG
>ULUV01008461.1_pt1 | contig 11682 bp, 14 predicted proteins | sample 1958921 | NCBI WGS metagenome assembly ULUV01 (sample SAMEA4835772, study PRJEB28245) | human gut metagenome | biome: gut microbiome; material: fecal sample | place: Denmark | collected 2008
GAATTAAGTAAAGAAAAACCTTATGAAGACGCATGTAAAATACTAGGTCTTCATCCTGTAGCTAATTATAAAAGCTACAAATTAACAGATGAAACTAGGAACTTCATCAAGTTAGAAACCATTGCAAAAGCTTTAAATGAAGGCTGGAAACCTACAACAATGGATCCAAAAGAGATAAGATATTATATATGGGGCTGGAACTATACAGATAATAAAAAACCTTCCGGTTTGCTCCTTTTGTATTCTAACTATTCGCTTGGCTATGCTCATGCCTATGTCGGTACTTCTTTAGAATTCAAAGACAAAGATACAGCAAAAGAATTTGCAAGAATATGTAAGCCTATGATTGTCAAATACTTATTTGGTCGAGATGATCATGAAAACTTCAAATTCTATTTCTAACGAATGTCCTACACGAGATAATATTATCAACTGTAGTGAATGTGATCTTGAGTGTAAACTCAGAATGGCAACGAATAACAAGCAAGAGGTTCCGCCAGAGCCTCTGCCCGCTGTTATATATTACTAATTAAATTGTTAGTATGGTGGATTCCAATCAACCCAAAAGAACTGTAAATATACCAGAACCCTAATGGAAGTTCATAAGAACTAGAGTACAATGGCTATACAACGGCAATCCTATATAGGATAGAAGAAGGATAGGGGTTATCTGCAAAATAAGGTATACAAATATGCAGAACAGTTCTTTTTTAATTTAAAACTTAGTGTTAATTAATAATAGTATCAATCTTTAAACATTATCAAAAAATGGCAAAAGAAGAAGTAAAAGTAGCAGATGTTCTGTCTACTGAAAACATCGAGGATGTTATCAAAAATGGTGCAGTAGTAACTGCTGAAATTGCAGAAGCAGCTGCAAAGAAAGTTGCAGAAGCAAAGAAAGAGCAGTTAACGAAAGAGTTAATTTCAATTGTAAACAAGGCTGATTATACGCACAAGCGTATGGTATTGTCTATGAAAAAGACAAAGAAAGAGGCAAATATTAAAGTAGAATACTTAAAGAAGTATACTGCTCTGGTAGAAGATCTCAAATCCGGCAATGCAACTCTATCTACTACTGAGTTCCAGAAACAGGCAACAGAAGCCAAAAACATTGCAGTAAAAGCATTGCGTGAAAACGACAAATGGTATGAGGAAACCTGTGATGCACTCGACAACCAGTATCCGGAAGCAAGATACAGTTGGCGTTATGACGATGCAATCGTCGGAAGATAATAGCCACACAAGGTCCAGGAAAGATACTTGAATAATAGAGATATTAATTCTATAGAGAATCCGAAGAAGATTGAAAGCAAATGATGAGATCCATGTACATCGGTATCTATAATAAGCAGCTTCATCCTGAATTGACAGGAAACAAACAAATGTACGATAGTGAGAACTATTCAATACTGGAGTTGGACTAGAAAACGTGCCACTGATCAAGTGCCTAAGATCGTGAGGATGTATTATAATAATTGCGCAATATATAGTATTGAATCTATACTCAAAGAGTATATTATGCAAATAGCATTCTTATGATATCAAATCGGCAAACATTATAGCAAATGTTGAGTAGTAATACTTCTGTACTAGTCTATAAATGATCAGTTATCAAAACTTATAAGTAAAATAATTTAAAAGACCAAAGGCTATGTAGGTTTGGTCGCCTACATAGTCACAATTGACTGTTAGGTCTATGAATCAGTTGTAAGACGAGGGTTTGTGAAATTCGGACCCCTTATACAGAAATGTATATTGAATAATCGGATGAATTCAAGGAAAGCTAAAAATAAAGCTTAAAACTAGCTTTATTCATGCTAATCTTGAGCTAAGTATAGAGTACACTCTATAAAAGTGCAGAGACTACTGGAGGAATATAGTTTCCTTAATAACCAGCTAGAGCGTCCGACATCTTAAGCAGTAATGACAGATGATGAAATAGTCCCTTCAGAATAGAAATATTCTGCAATACATTTACACATAAACCTTGTTTCCTCATCAGACATAGTATTCTTCATATAATTAATGCATGTAGATACAAATTGAATATTACCAGGAATATAGCCTTTAGTACTATCAATTCTATCAACTGATGCACTATATATTGGATTATTATGATTTTTCTTATATGTAGGAACTAATAAAGATATTCCAGAATAAGGGCATATACCTTTTTGTTTATTCCATTGTTCTTGTAAGTCTTCTAATGTAATAGTACACTCCTTATATCGTTTTCTGCAGTTTCGTAGGCAATATGAAAATACTGCTTCTGGACGTTTTAAGCGTTTTATTTCATTTAGAGACCTTAAATGTTGTTTATTTTTTTCCGATCTAGAATATTCTAGCATTTTATTAGATAAATGAACATAATTATATTTACAAGAACAGGATCTAGAACAAAAACTATGACGTCCTAATTCCTTATTTCTTTTATACTCGGATAAAGGTTTAAGATATTCTTTACCACATTGATCACATACAACAGTAATTAAACTTCTATGTAATTTATATTTTTGCATAGTATTAATTTTAGTTTAAACAGTTAAACGGTTTATGTGGAGAAAGGTTAATAAAAATGTATAAATAAGACGACTCCCTCATACTCCACGCTCACCTAGAGCTTCAAAGCAATACTAAGGAAAAGAACTAGGGTATTTGATCGTGTTCTACCGTGCGCCAAGTTCTTAAATCTTAGAACGGTAGATTCGGGGTATTATGGTTTTGATTGCAACAATGTGAAGTAGAATAGGTCAATAAGCAGATAACTGGCAATACAAGTTATGTAATGGATTATACACGCTTAGTAGCGTGATATATCCCTAGGGGAGCATACAGTATCCTAGTTAACAACTCTTTATTTAAAGAGAAACTGTTACTAATGACGGGGTTGTGAAATAGACTTTAGCACTAGAAATAGTGACAGTCGCCTCATAGTATCTAATAGATATAAAACTAAATGGAAATAAGTAGCTTTATATGGAATTAGAAGCGCTAACACTGATGAAGTTAGAGGAGAGCAGTTCGAATCTGCTCCTTATTACAATTAAATTAAGTTTAATCAATAAATTAATTTGAAATGGGATTAATGAACTTTATTAGAGCTAATCTACCAGAATCTTGGGAGAAAGCCGCAACTGAACTGAAGATGAAGACAGAGTTAATAACTCGTCTACATGCAAATGTTCCCAGAATTTATAAGAATAAATATCATTATAAAGAGGGAATAAACTACATTCGTGGTGTATTTAGATCAACTTGTGCAATATACTATTTAGTAGATGCAACAGATATTGATTTAAATAAATGGAAAGTATTAGATGATAAAATCAAAGAATACATAGAAGCATGCAGATAAGATATTTTGCTTGGTTTGAATCCAAACATGAAAAAACAGAGTTTATCAAATTATTAAACTCTTGCCGCTCAGACATCGAGGCAATTGCCAAGATTATGAAATTATATCCTGAACTTAAACAATATGAAGTAGCAGGTGTAGTAGATAACTTTAGAAAAGAATTGAATAAACTATGAAACTAAATCATCCTGGAATTTACCGTATCATAGGAGAAGATTTTGAACTTCTTGCAAATGTTGTTGGTGAAGCTCCAATGCTACGTATACCAAATGCGTTAGTAATGAATGACCTTATTCAAAAAGGATTATTTCATGTGGTTACTGAAGAATCTTATGAGATTCAAGCAGTATTAACAGAACCTGATAAATTCATATTCTTTGAATATGAATACTCAGAGGTTTGTGATCTACCCTCTCGTCGTAAATCAACTCGAGGAGTTAAAATGCCAGACATAACCGATGAACAATTTGAGGATTTCACACAAAGATACATTGAAGATGCTCGTACTCCTGGTAAAGGAATATGGGCAACTAAAATGTATATCGTAAGTAAAACAGAATGGTCTATACCACAAGCTCACGTTATTGTGTTACAGATCATTAATAAACTAAGGAAACATGGTCGCATATAGTTTAACTAATCGAGTATATACTCCTTGGGGAATACAGTACAAGAAGTTTAATTGGAGAGAAAGCTGGAGAATTTTTCTTAACCTCAGAGATAAAGAAGTTAAGAACAAAACTTTCAGAGATACTAAACCGATTAATCATATAATATATTGGTTCGATACTAATGTATTATGTAAAATAAACTGTGAAAAAAAATCTACTTTAGACGTGAGAATAAGAATAGTTTGTGGAATGATTAATAAGATATCACCTAATACCCTATCTCCTGATTTAAAAAGAGAATTCATGGAGTGTATATGGGATTCTTATAAACAATTCTATCGAAACTATATGAAATGGTACTGTTACTGGATTGCAGGTGTACCATTCTAGAATAAAGGTATAAGTTTTTGATCGAACTTATACCTACTAAAGCCCGTAATTATGACAGATTTAGAAAAACAACAGATTTTTGAACTGATCAAACAGGCGAAGGAAGGCAAACAATCTGCCTTTACAAGGCTTTATAATAGATTTGAAAGAACTATATACCTTACTATATACAATATAGTAAAGAATAGAGATGTAGCAGATGATTTATTATCTATTACATTTATTAAAGCCTTTAGTAAGCTAGATAGTTATGTTAACAATATTTCATTTGAAATGTGGTTAAAAACTATAGCTATAAATAGTAGTATTGATTATATCAGACGTATGAAAAAAGAAAAAGCGAACTATTGGATTGACGACGATGCCAACTCTTTGCAATTGAGTAACCAGGCCAGTTACTCTCCAGAAGACGATTATGTCTTTGCAGAGACAAGTGATGCTCTAGATAGTGCCTTGTCGCGACTTCGTTTTAAGTACAGAAATATAATTGAACTACGAACTGTTCAAGGTTTGTCTTACAAAGAAATCTCTGAACAATTGGGACTTTCTGAGTCTCAAGTAAAATCTCAGCTTAATAAAGCTAGAGATAAATTAAAACAATTGTTAAACAACAACTAAATTTACTAATTATGACAGCAGCATGGATTATTGTGTTACTTATAGTAGCATTTGTTTGTACTCGAATTTTTCGTAGTACAAAAATGTGGTGGATATTTATGTCTGCCATTATGGCTGGTCTATTAGTAGGTATGTTGAGTAAAGAAGCTGTAAAACAGTCTAAAAAGACAGGAGCAACAGCTTCTATTACTCAGCTAATTGATATTGTTGACAACGGAAATGATGCATGCACACAGTGCGTAGTAACAGTGACAGAAGGTTCTACTAGCCGTCCAGGAGCTGTGAGTTACATTGCATTATTTACTGAACCGTTTATGTCAGACATATTAGTTAGCAATCATATCACTAAGGGACGAGATTCACCTGACATAGAGGATGATAGTTGACCTCTCTAAAAACACTATTAAAATTAACTTATTTACTAACAATTTAAAGCATTATCAAAATGTCAAAACCAAAGAATAATAAAGGAGGAAATGCAGCAAAAGCTGCAACAAAAGTAAGTCTAGCTGACAAAAAATCAGCTGATGCTAAATCAGAGAACAGTAAAGCTGAGGATACTCAGCAAGTAGCTGATAATACTTCAGCAACCCAGGAGAAGAAATCTGCTCCAAAACCTGCAGCAAACTCTAAACAAGAAAAGAGTCAGGAAGTTTCTAAGAAAGAAACTAAGAAGGAGGAGAAAAAGGAAGAAAAGAAGCCTACCCAACAAACGGCTGATAAAGGAAAGAAGAGTCCAAAGATTCCTACAATAATTCCAGAAATGGAAGAAAAAGTTGGTAAAATCCCTGCAATAGGAAATGGAATCCCTATTGGATCTAATCGCTCTTCTGCTGATGCGAAAGCAATGCTTGCGTATGTTGGTTATCAACGATTCATTAATAATGAAGAGTATAAGAACCAAAGTCCAGAATCATATGCAAATACAGCTCGATCTATCGACGCAGTATGGTTGCTTGGAATGATTGATATCAAGAATGAATTTGCAGAACGATCTGCTGCCGGTGAGTTTGTGTGTAAACTACCTGCTGAACAGATCTTCCGATTGCAGGATATTGCAGATTCTCTTGGCATTACTTTAGCTGAACCTAAAGCACTTCCGGGAAAAGAGAATGAAGGTCAATTAGCAATTGATTTCAATTCTCCAGATACTAAAATTCCTGATGAGTTGAAGGAAAACAAAGCTGAGGCTCCTACAAAACCTATTTCGCTTGATCCTAAGGACATCAATTCTCTTGAAGAATTAGCTGCTGTCCTAGATCATCTTATGCGTAAAGATCGCAATATTGCAACTAATATTGTTAACACAGTTGAATGGTATCGTGTATACTGTATCAACAAAGAAGATAATGCAGAAAAGAAGATTGAACTTGACAATCGCACTGTAGCAGAGTGGATTGAAGAGATCTTCCATATTATCAACAGTGTTCCACTAATGAATGGTCTTGGACGTACAGTATATTTATATACTGCTGCACAGGGTTCTCCGGTCTCCGCTCATTCCTTACTACATAAGCATATGGCACCATGTGGCTGGAGTGAAGAACAGATTGCAAGTACTTTAAAAGTACTGTTGCAAGAAAACTTCCGTTACAAACTTAAGAGTGATGAAAATCTGAAGGCAACTGACGATAAAGCACTTCAAGCAGTAATTGGAAATGTTGGTAGAAAGTATATTGATGATTTATTCAATACTATTTCTGCCGGTGTAACATCTAAACCAGGAGATAAAGACTACAGTGAACAACAAGAAGCACTCAAACTTGCAAAAAAGCAGTTTGATCTAGTAAGTCAGAACTATTTTCCAGAAGGACAGCATCCATCTAAAGATGAAGTTCGTATGAAGATAGGCCAGATTATCAATCTGTATCGTGATCCTATGGATCGTCTTGCAGAATACGAAGAAGGCATAATTACTCCTACTACAGGAGAGTTTCCTTCAAAAGAGGATAAGGTTGAAAAAAAAAGCTAAGCCAGATCCTTAAAATTTGGAAACAAATTATTACCTTTAGAAAGTTATTCACTAAATCATCATCAAAATGAATAGTAGAATCGTATCAGTAGTATTAATGTTCTTTGCGAGTATTTATATTGGCTGGAATTTAGTAAATACTACTGAAGTAGTACAGGCTCAGCCTGTTATTCCTTCATATTTAGAATTAATGTCTATGACACATTCTAAAACAGAAGAGAAAAAGTCCGCGGGTATAGATACAATTAATGTATCAGTAGATATTAGTACCCACGAAGTATCCGTAAATGGAACAACGGACGCAATTGTAAATGTAACAACTACAGGAGAAATAAAACCTATAGTTAAATACAGAACCAAAGTAAAAGAAGTAAATACAGGGTTTCCAAAGGTAAGTAGTATAGCTAATTTACCAGAAGACACAAAACCACTTTCTCCTTTTACTAAAAAACAATAGTGATGAATAAGAAAAATTGCATTATGTTAAACAGTATGGCACGTCTATCACGTATCATACGTAACATTAAAGAAGCTAGACGAAATTTAGATTTCGTAATAGACCAATCAAACTACTTTATTGTGCAAGGACAAAGTACTAACTTAATTCAGGTACAAGCTAAAGCTAGTTGCGAGAATATCTTATTCGTAGAGCAGTACTTACGTTTGTCTGTAAGTGAGATTTGTGTTCGCTTGGACGGTTTTGACCCAGGACAAATGGATCCAGTTGATTATATCAGTAGTAATGATATAAAAAACGGCATAGTAGATATATGCAGAGGTAAGAAAATAGTTGCAAATATTAACTTATCTTCAGGAGAAATTTTCTGTATAAAACCGGAGCAACTTAGTGTAGGGGAAGATAAACCCTCAGCGGAAAAAAGTTAATGATAATAACCGCTATATAAATACTATAATTATATCATAGTTCGAGAGGAGTAAAACTGTAGCGTAAATCACTCCGGCAGTCACAGGAGGAAGTTTTAAGTACTACTGCGTCAGGGAGTTTGTATTCATTTATACATAGCCCGAAAAAGACAGAATCCGAGAATATGTAAGAAGTAGTTATGAGATGCTTCGTAGCGGCTAACACCGTAAGATACTCAAAAGGTAGGATAATAACTTATGCTGGTGAAAAAGGTATAAGAAAGCAGGAGAGGGTGAATAGCCTGCGCTGTTAATATGAGAACCGTCTGGTGATTTAATAGTGAAGAACCCGTAATATAGGAGCAACAAGAAGATACCCTAGTTACAAATTAATTCAAACAAGAGGAGACTGAATCGCAGCAATAAACAAATAAAACTGTAAAAGATAAAGTCCTTAATCCTCAAAAAGAGAACGAAATCTCTATATTCGTATGCGTCAATCAAGATGTGACTCAAGAAGGAATATGAACACGATGCTGAAACAAGAGCAAAGGGCTCTTGAATAATCCCTTGGAAAAGGATTATTGAATAATATTATGGCTGACTAACGCAACAAGCGGGCTCCAACCTCGCTTTATACAAAAGCGTAATTATACGTCCTGATTGGAAAAATAGGCTAACTCTAGTGTTTTTATGATAACTGGTTCATAATATAAAGGGAGTAATTACTGATACTAATGTAAGGATAACCGTGTTATGGTACATACTTATACAAAGTAAAGATATGAAGGCTGGACATGCAATGATCCGGGGAGTGAAGCTACGTGCAGATCCATGATCCGACTGATTACCAGGGAGCAGGAGCCAATCCTGTGCGCTACCGTAACTAGCGTGCCGCAAAAGAATTTACGTATAAGGGATGAGGTATATGAGATTGATACCGTCTTTCAAGTCTAAAGTGACTCACGTGCTTATTCGTTCGTGTGAGTATAATTGAATGAGGAATGAATAGACAAAGATGTCTAAGCGGTTTGAGGGCGCAATAACCCTGATTCTAGTTGTCACGTACCTTTAGCAAGTACGATTATGACATAAAATAATACTAAGGAGAAGCTTTGGAACTCCTTCTAAAAAACAGCAGAGCTTATACCTTTCAAGATATGTAAAAGGCGTATTACTAGATTATCACACTCATTCCAGAGTAGGAGATATTAGTAGTAGTCAAAAACAATAGATTAACAAGTAAGAGCCAAGCTGCTCCAGCTTAGAACCCTGGAACCAGAGAGGTAAGATTGTGAACAGATGATGTTACTCTACTGCATCTGAAAGTTAATGCCGAATAGAACCGGCCTAGTTAAATCTGTTCTAAGAGATAGTTAACATATTATTAATCGACGCATAGTGAAGGAAGGCTATGGTCACATATAATTAAGGAAGTTCAATGATAGTACAGAAGTGGCAAATTATCAGTTGTAAGATAGACCGCATGGAGTACGAGTCACCCTTAGACTGCCAACCGTTACGCTGACATTAGACACTCCTAAAACGTTTACCGCAAATAAACGTGTAAAGAGAACGCTGAATCGTTAATAACCTGCAGCCAATCACCCTGTCTCGGTAGATTAAAGGGCTAAGTACATTTTGACTCAATAGCAAGAGCAATTGAGCAGCAAGGAGATGATGAAGGGTGGAAATCCCAGTATTCGCGCAGTATAAATAACAAATCCGAGAGGTACAAGTGGGCCATGCTTCAAGCAATGGGCTTGTGAGTTTTAGTAACGTTTAGATAAAACGACCTTCAATCGCATAGATTGTCGTATCCGGAAACACTAATAGGCTGAAAAGATGCCATTGACTTAGTTTTCTATATTGCATCCAATCGCGATATAGAATTACGGTGAGAGGTGCGCTAAGCATCGAAAGAATTGAATCTTAGCCGTCGACACGGGACGATAAACATTTATCAATCTTTGCCATATTTTTTATCAGAGATTTTATCAGAAGATATTTTCAAATAAATTGACATTTATTCTATTAAAACTTAGTAGATTATGTGATTGAATTCACCATTACCATTATTGTAATGCTATAAAATAATCGAACAGTGGAGAGCATTAACTTATTATTAACTTAAAAACTAAAAATGATCCGTATTGGTATATCAAGTACGGAATCAAGAAGGGAACATTTTTTATGGAGCAAAATAGTAAAATACAAATGGTTACTCCTAACACGGAGTTAGCTTCTATTATGGCTCGATATCGGCAAGTTTGTAAAAAGTATGGAGAATACTTTAGTAGCCAGATCTATACAATTGTATCGCACAACCCAGATCTGAAATGGAAAGAAGATGTTCAGAATGACAAGAACACTTTACGGAAGGATGTTCGGATTTTCATAGTCAAGCCTATTGATATTACAGGTATTGAACTTTGTGAAAAGGACTTTGACGGTCATCCAAAGGTAATTCTGAACCCGAAGTCTCAGGATCCATCACTGGTATTTGATCTTGCTGAACCGAATTTCCAGAAAGCAACCCGGGAAAGTGTAATGGCCTGTATTGCAACATTAACCAAGCCGAACGATCCAACAAATCCTACAAGACCTATTTTCTTTGGTCCTTCTGAACTTCCGCAGTTGAATACATGCTTAAAAATGCATAACTCATCTATTCTGAATTTCTATGAGGAACAAGCCCGTAAAAACATGCAACTTGCAGAAACTGTCCGGAACATTATGGACCAACAGGATCGTGCTCAAGTAGAGTACTTACGGCAGTGTGGGATCACTAATGAAGATCAGGTGGAAGTAAACGTAACTATCGAACAAGCCCAGGGATAAGTAAGTTATGAATAGCAGAATTTCTCCTATAAGAGTAGAGCTTCTGCGAATACTTATTTGCTCAGAGCCAACAATTCTCAGCAAAGTTCAGATTCGGAACGGAGCTGTAATTGAAACTCCTAAAAAGGTTCAAATTAAAGAGAATGGAACCGTCTATTTTTATTATGGGCGTGGGCCAATTTGGTGGCAAAGATGCTGTAATTCTTATGAATCGGTAAGTATTATAGATGCATCAATTCGTATAGCAGACGCAATTACCGGATCTAATGGATCCAGAAATGATGTTGCTTTTGACGGAATTACTAAAAGTATTCTTGATAAAGCTGTAAAAGAACGTGACTTCGACTGCGTAGTAGATATTTTGTTTGATAGTATGAGGAATTGTTCAGACGGGGAACTACATTCTAAATATATCAATCAGGAAAATGCAAAAAAATATGCAGAAGAACAACGTGAACAGTATAAACACGAGTACAGTCTTGACGATGATGTCGAGATTGGCGTAGGTGTAGATCTCGGTGGTGGACGGATATTACCGATCATCGGAAAGCTAAATAACAAAATTGTTAAAATCAGAAAAGGTTGAATTGGACCTAATGATTAAACATTTCTAAGTACTGAATTGGGTACTTTTTTATAAAAACTGCTGAATTGGGTAGTTTTTAATTCTCATGCATTAGCTTAGTTGATTAGAGCGCTATTTAATAGAGACAGCAGTTTGAATCTGTTATGCATGACAAACTAGTAAACGATTTCGGTCAAGTATTAACTTAAAAAACAAATCACTTGAATATGAAATCAATTACATCTAAATATGCAAAAACTCGTCGTGACGAGTTAAGTAAAGAAATTACTAAGTACTGGAATATTATTAAAAATGAAAATGTTATATCTAAAGAAGCAACTCGCAATTTTGATTTGAAGGTGCTTTTAACAAAAATTGAAGAAATGGCAGAAGAACGCATTCTAATGAAGCTATATCTGCAATGTATTAATATGGGATATAAAAAGTTTTCAGAGCTTCCTACTAG
>ULUV01047356.1_pt1 | contig 11333 bp, 7 predicted proteins | sample 1958921 | NCBI WGS metagenome assembly ULUV01 (sample SAMEA4835772, study PRJEB28245) | human gut metagenome | biome: gut microbiome; material: fecal sample | place: Denmark | collected 2008
ATGAGGAATTGCTGAGCCGCAATGCGGTAAAGCTGGCGAGCAAGTTCTGTGAAAAAGGATTGCGCTACGATCTCACCGTACCTTTTGCCCGCTATGTGGTGATGCATCGTGATGAAATAAGTTTTCCTTTCAAACGTTATCAAATCCAACCGGTTTGGCGTGCGGATCGTCCCCAAAAAGGGCGTTACCGTGAGTTTTACCAATGTGACGCCGATGTGGTAGGCAGCAATTCTTTATTGAATGAAGTGGAGCTGGTACAGATGATAGACCGTGTATTTGGTAAATTCGGAGTACGTGTTTCAATTAAAATCAATAACCGTAAGATATTGACCGGTATTGCCGAGATTATCGGGGAGGCTGATAAAATTGTAGATATTACCGTAGCCATTGACAAACTGGATAAAATCGGATTGGAAAATGTAAATGCGGAATTGGCTTCTAAAGGGATTCCTCAAGAGGCTATTGATAAATTGCAGCCGATTATTTTATTGAGTGGAAGCAATGAAGAGAAATTGGAAACTTTGAAGACTGTCCTTGCTACCAGTGAAGCGGGATTGAAGGGAGTGGAAGAAAGTGAATTCATATTAAAAACCGTGTCTGCACTGGGTGTGAAGAGTGAAGTGGAATTGGATTTGACTTTGGCTCGCGGCTTGAATTATTATACAGGAGCAATTTTTGAAGTGAAGGCCTTGGATGTGCAGATTGGCAGCATCAGTGGTGGTGGCCGTTATGATAATCTGACCGGTGTCTTTGGTATGGATGGTATGTCTGGTGTAGGTATCTCTTTTGGAGCCGACCGTATTTTTGATGTGTTGAATCAGTTGGATTTGTATCCGAAAGAAGCGGTGAACGGAACCGAGCTGTTGTTTGTAAACTTCGGCGATAAAGAGGCTGCTTATTGTCTGCCTATCCTGACAAAAGTCCGTGAAGCAGGGGTGCGCGCTGAAATTTATCCGGATGCTTCTAAAATGAAGAAGCAGATGGGATATGCCAATGACAAGCAGATTCCTTTTGTCGCTATTGTTGGTGAAAATGAAATGAACGAAGGGAAACTGACTTTGAAGAATATGACTACAGGCGAGCAGTCACTGGTTACACCGGATGAGCTGCTGGCGGTGGTGAAAGCTTGATGTTTACTAATTATCTGCAATCATACCATAAAAGCTTCATTGATGGATGATTGCATCACATGGGAATGCCCGATAACGTTTGCTTTATACGTTATTTGTATTGAAATATAAATGCTGGATTACCTATGTGGATAATCAGATTGTTTTTTCTTCCGTCACTACATCTTACTGATTCTAAAAGAGATGTAGTGACGGAAATTTTTGTATCCCGCCGAAATGGTTTGTTCTCTTTTTTCCGCGTAGAGGCGACAAAGCGGAATGCCTGTTCTTGTCGTTGTTGGTTGTATTTCTTGTTTTAAGGATGAAAACTGATGGAGCTGACTTGAAATATGATTTTCTTTTGCGAGAGTCTGATATTATTCACTATATTTGTGGAATGCTAGCCTTATAAATTTAATCAGATGATAGAGGAAAATCAGTTGATATCCCATTTGTATCAAAATAGGGATAATGGTCAATGGATGATACAAACCAATGATGAACATCAAAAGGGGGTTGCTGATATGGCGGCATCCTTCGCCGGGCAGTTCGGACTTCCTTCTTGGGGGCGTGCGCTCGGCCTACTTCATGACAAAGGAAAGGAACGGGCGGCATTCCAGCAATACATACGCAAGATGAATGGTTTGCCTACGAGTGACAAGAAGCGCTATGATGATCATACCCATGCTTTTGTGGGTGGAATATTGGCAAAAGAACTTATGGGAAAGGATGTTTCCCATCTTCTTGTAAACCAAATTATTTCTCATCACACAGGGTTACATGATTTCGGGGATGTGGGAAACATATTGAAAGAGAGGCTATTGTCCAAAGAAATAAACGAGGGTGACATTAGCATAAACAAACCTTTATTATTCCAAGAATTTATTGATTCACCTTTTTCTAAATCAAAGGTTGAATGGAAACACTTTCATCACCTTTCCCGTATGCTTTTTTCCTGTCTTGTAGATGCCGACCGGCTCGATACAGAACGGTTTATGGATGTAGAGTCATGGCGGAAGCGGGGAAATTCGGCTACGCTTGCCGATTTGCTTCCACAGCTGGAGGCATATATGCAAAAACTGCAATCGAATGCAGCTGATACGAAAGTGAACCGCATCCGCCAGCAAGTGAAAGAACAATGCAGTAGAACTTCTTCAAGCGAAAAAGGATTTTATAGTCTTACAGTTCCGACGGGAGGCGGTAAAACACTTTCTTCTTTGTTATGGGCCATGAAGCATGCTGTAAGCCATTCAATGAATCGTATCATCATCGCCATCCCATATACCAGTATCATTGTGCAAACGGCAGGGCTTTTGAAGGAAATCTTTGGTGAAGAAAATGTATTGGAGCATCATAGTAATTTCGACCCCGATGATATTAAGGACGAGGAAAATAGGGAAAAAGCAAAATTGGCTACAGAGAATTGGGACTATCCCATTATTGTCACTACCAATGTACAGCTTTTTGAATCTATGTTTAGCAATAAAACATCTGATTGCCGCAAACTGCACAACATGGCAAATTCAATTCTTGTTTTGGATGAGGTTCAGATGTTGCCAACCGGCTTCTTGCGGCCGATAGTCGATGCGCTGGAAGCGTATCAGGAAATGTTCGGGGTTTCGGTATTGTTTACCACGGCAAGCCAGCCGGTACTGAGTGGTCTGATAGAAGGAACAAATCCTAAAGCTGATTTTAAGGGAATAGAACATATCAAGGAAATTATTCCGGAAGAATTTGCTTTGCATGACCAGCTTCGCCGTGTGAAGTTGTCAATCGATGATACAGGAAAAACATACGATGAGATAGCTGCAAAGGTGTCTGAATATAATAAGGTGTTGTGCATAGTGAACACTCGTAAAGATGCCAAAGAGCTGTATGACCGTTTGCCCAATGACGGAGTGAAATTGCATTTGTCTAGAATGATGTGCCCTGCCCACTTACACGAAACTATTGGTAAAATAAAAACTTTATTGAAGGATGAGTCGCAGCCGATTGTCAGGGTCATTGCAACCCAGCTTGTGGAGGCCGGTGTGGATATAGACTTTCCGGTTGTGTTCCGTCAAGAAGCAGGACTCGATTCTGTATTGCAAGCAGCGGGACGGTGCAATCGGGAAGGACGAAGTGCCATGGGACATACATTTGTGTTCAGTCTGGCGGCAGAGAAGCGAAAGCTCTTCGGTTCAATGGCTGACTCCAACAATGCTCGGTTGAATTTGCCGGAAGATAGTGATTGGTTTGCTCCTTCTACCATGAAAGCCTATTTTTGTCAATTGTATAGCAGAAAACAAACATTTGATGAAAAGGATATAAAGCACTGGCTCTACAAACCTACTGAGCTATGTTTTGAAACTGCATCAAAAGAATTTCGCCTGATTGATGATACAAGTATAAATGTTATCGTAAATTGGGAAAACAGCATGGAACTTATAGAGCAGTTGAAAGAATCGGGGTGTACCTACTCGTTGGTGAAGCAATTGGCGAAATTTACTGTAGGCATCCGTTCCTATGATTTTAAGCAACTGAAAGGCTATGGGCTTGTCGAAGAAATATTGGAAGGAATATATGTATTGGCAGACAGGTCTCAGTATAATAAAACCACAGGTCTCAGCCTTGATAACCATTGGCTGGAGGAAGTATTAATGATATAAAGAAACGGATATGACAAAGAAAGAAACATTGAAATTGTTTGAAGAACGTAAAGTCCGCACCGTGTGGGATGATGAAAAGGAAAAATGGTATTTTTCGATAGTTGATGTGGTGTCAGTTTTAACAGACAGTGTTGATGCAACTGCTTATTGGCGTAAGTTAAAGCAAAGACTTAAAGAAGAGGGAAATGAAACCGTGACAAATTGTCACGGTTTGAAAATGAAAGCCACAGACGGTAAGATGCGACTTACAGATGTGGCTGATACAGAACAACTACTACGTATCATTCAGTCTATCCCATCTCCCAAGGCAGAACCGTTCAAGCAATGGATGGCACATGTAGCATCCGAACGTCTTGATCAGATGCAAGACCCTGAGTTGAGTATTGAGCAAGCTATGATGGACTACAAGCGACTTGGTTACTCTGACAACTGGATAAACCAACGCTTGAAGAGCATTGAAATCCGTAAAGATCTTACAGATCAATGGAAACTACATAATGTAGAGGAAGGTGTTCAATATGCTACTCTTACAGACATTATCTATCAGCAATGGACCGGAAAGTCGGCAAAGGAGTACAAACAGTTCAAGGGCTTGAAGAAAGAAAATCTCCGGGACAATATGACCAATGAAGAATTGGTTCTTAATATGCTGGCCGAACTCTCTACGACAAGTATTACTAAAGCTAAAAATCCTCAGACATTGGGTGAAAATATGCAGTGTGCGGCTGACGGTGGTGATGTGGCTCGTGTGGCACGCGAACAGTTGGAGCAAAAAACCGGTCGTGAAGTGGTAACTCCCTTGTCGGCAAAAAGGTTTTTTGAAGGTCAGAAGCCGGAAGATTTATTGGAAAACAAGGAAAACGATGAATGATATGGAATATACAGATAAAGAATATTGTCTGGAGGTGTGGGGCGATTGGGCTTGTTTCACTCGTCCGGAGTTGAAAGTAGAGCGTGTGAGTTATGATGTCATTACGCCATCGGCGGCACGCGCCATCTTTGAAGCGATACTGTTTAAACGTTATGCCATGCGTTGGCAGATAACCAAGATTGAGGTACTCAGGCCTATTAAATGGGCTACCATTAGACGGAATGAAGTTGGAGCGGTGGTAAATTCCAGCATGAAACCAATTTATATAGATGATGGAAAGACACGCCAGCAGAAGAACACGTTGCTTCTGCTGGATGTGCGTTACCGAATTTATGCTAAGTTAGTATTTATTCCGGTAAAAGACCGTCCGAAAGAGGCTTTTGCCAAGCATCAGCCAAGTGCCGACGAGAATCCTATGAAGTATTATCAGATGTTCGAACGCAGGGCATCACAAGGGCAATGTTTTACGCAGCCCTATCTCGGATGTCGTGAGTTTTCTGCAAACTGGAAGTATATTGAAAGTACTGATAATCTTGATTATCCCTTAGCCGAAGACAGGGATTTCGGCATTATGCTTTATGATATGGACTTTGAGGAAAATCCACAAAAACCGAATGCTATGTTTTATAGAGCCCAAATGAAAAAGGGAGTGATTGTTGTACCGGATAAAGATAGTGAGGAGGTGTTGAGATGATACTGAAAGCATTATATGATTACTATCATCGAAGTGGAGATGATGTGGCCCCTTTTGGTTTAGAATACAAAGAGATTGGATTTATTATTGTTATTGATAAATATGGAAAATTTCTGCGCTTTGAAGACAGGCGCATAGATAAGAAGTCGGCACAGCGGTTTCTTGTTAAGAAAAGCGTTAGCCGGTCAAGTGCCCCTGTTGCAAACTATTTGTATGACAATTGTAAATATGTATTTGGTTATTCCGATAAGGGGGATATGGAAAAGATACGTAAGTACTTTGAAGTATTTAAGGCGAAAGTAAAAGATATATATGATGCTTTTCCGGATAATGAGGACATAAAAGCTGTTTATGCATTTTATCAGCAAGACCATTCTTTTATAGTTGGGGCTATGCAGAAAGATTCTTTATGGGATGATATAGCCAAAAATCTTAATAAGAAATATTCTACCTTTTCTTTCCTTATAGAAGGGGATACGAAAATAGTGGCTTCGAAAAGGGAATTGATAAATTTGTTTGACGAGAATCATGGCGTGGCAGGAAATCTTTGTTTGATAACAGGTAGATATTCAAAAGTTGTAGAGATTACAACTGCTACAAAGATACTTGGAAGCCAAGAAACAGCTAAACTAGTTGCATTTCAAGTTAATTCCGGGTATGATTCGTATGGGAAATCTAAAGGATACAATGCTCCAATATCAGAAGAAGCTGAATTTGCATATACAACCGCATTGAATCATTTGCTGCGTTCGGATTCTCACAATAAGTTTATGGTGGGCTCACGTACTTATCTTTTCTGGGCTTCCTCCAATAGCGAGGCTTCAAAAGAGTCCGAAAATAGTCTATTTTCTTTGTTGGGGCGGATTGAAGAAGAAAATGACGACTCAAACAGGCGCATAAAGTTAGTATATGATACTTTCCAGTCTATCTATAACGGAAAATTATCGGCAAACGATGATGACAAATTCTTCATTTTGGGTTTGGCTCCCAATTCGGCAAGAATTGCGGTAGTATATTGGAATGAGATGCCTTTGCGTGAGTTTGCAGGTTTGATAAGTAAACATTTTACGGATATGGAGATGGTTGACACTCGCAAAGATAAGAAGCCGTACGTGGGACTGCATTCCATTCTTGGAAATGTTACTCTTGGAGGAAAGTCAAGTGATGCGACTCCCAATCTTCCTGATGCTGTGGTGAGAAGCATATTTCAAGGGTTGCCGTATCCGGCTTCTCTCTTTCAAGCATGTATTCGTCGCATACGTGCAGAACAATCCGTCAATATAGTGCGTGCTGCTATCATCAAGGCATATCTCAACAGACTAAACGAAAATAACAACCATAAAAAATTAGATGTTATGTTAGACAAAGAAAATCAAAATCAAGGGTATCTTTGTGGAAGGCTATTTGCCGTACTTGACAAGATACAGGAGGATGCCAATGGTATTCATTCCATTCGAGAACGCTATATGAATGCTGCATCAGCAACTCCTTCCATGGTTTTTGCCACGGTGCTCAATCTTTCTACTCATCATATAGAGAAGTTGAATCCGGGTGGACAAGTGTTCTATGAGAAGCTGAAACAGGAAATTATATCCAAACTTGATGCAAAAGGATTTCCTCCACATCTTAACCTGCAAGATCAAGGACGGTTCTTTGTGGGATATTATCACCAACGTCAAGACCTTTTTATGAGTAAGGAAAATAAAGAAATGGAATAATAATTTTAAAAATATAAAGTTATGTCAGAACTAAAGAATAGAATTGATTTCGTTTACATATTTGATGTAAAAGATGGTAACCCAAATGGTGATCCGGATGCGGGTAATCTACCACGTGTGGATGCCGAAACAGGTATGGGACTTGTTACGGATGTCTGCTTGAAACGCAAGGTTCGTAATTATGTACAAATAGCAAAAGGGCTTGTGAATGGCTTTGATATATTTATCAAAGAGAAGGCAGTCCTGAATACTTTGATTGATAATGCACATGATGATTCAGAAGTAAAAAATGCAAAGGACAAAATAGAAGCAGCACGTCGTTTTATGTGTAATAATTACTTCGATATCAGAACATTTGGTGCAGTTATGTCAACAGGTAAAAATGCGGGTCAAGTTCGTGGTCCTATCCAGTTCACCTTTGCTCGTTCTATAGATCCAATTGCTGTAGCGGAACATTCTATAACTCGTATGGCAGTAGCAACAGAGAAAGAAGCGGAAAAACAAGATGGTGGCAATCGTACAATGGGACGTAAAGCCACCATTCCTTATGGCCTCTATGTCTGTCACGGCTTCATCTCCGCCAACTTGGCACAACAGACAGGATTTTCTGAAGAAGACCTTGAACTATTTTGGGAAGCTTTAAAGAACATGTTCGATGTGGATCGTTCGGCGGCACGTGGATTGATGAGTGCTCAAAAACTGATAGTCTTCAAGCATGACTCCATATTGGGTAATGCTCCCGCCAACAAGTTGTTTGAATTGGTAAAAGTGGAGAAAGTCTGCGATGGAGCACCACGCTCATTCATCGACTATTCAGTTACTATAGATAAGGAGAATGCTCCATCAAATGTAACTATTGAGGAACTGATATAATTCCATCGTATGTACAATGAAGACGATATGCTTATGTTGTCGGGGATTCAGCACTTTAGGTGCTGTCCCCGGCAATGGGCTTTGATACACATTGAGCAGCAATGGAACGATAATCGTCTCACCATCGAAGGACAGATTCTGCACAAGCATGTAGATGATCCGTTTTATAGACAAAAGTGTGGTGACCAGATAACATTACGTGCGGTGAATATCGCTTCGCGTGAACTTGGACTCTATGGAATCTCTGATGCCATAGAGTTACTTCCTTCCTCATCTTTTGAAAATACGATTTTGCATCCCAACTATCCGGGGCGATGGCAACCGGTTGCTGTGGAGTATAAGCATGGCAAACCGAAAAGAAACGAAGTGGATGAAGTGCAGTTGGCAGCACAAATCATGTGTATAGAAGAAATGTATGCTATCCATATACCATACGGCTCTTTCTTTTATGGGGAGCTTCGCCATCGGGTTAATGTGGATATAACGGAGGAGCTGCGAAATATAGTCAGACAATGTGCCCGGGATATGCACGATATATTTAGTAAAGCGGTTATCCCGAAGGCTGAATATGGGAAACATTGTGACAAGTGCTCGCTGAAAGATATCTGCATGCCGGAAATGGTAAATAATTGTACTTCGGTAGATAATTACCTTACTAAAAATCTGTACCTATGAGAAAACTATTGAATACTTTGTATGTGACGACACCGGAAGCGTATCTTAGTAAGGATGGGCTGAATGTCGTTATATCTGTTCAGCAGGAGGAGGTGTTTCGTATTCCTGTCATAAATATAGAGGGCATCGTTACGTTCGGATATATGGGCGCAAGTCCCGGTGTGATGAAATTGTGTAGTGACAATGGTATATCACTCACATTTCTTTCTCCACAAGGCAGATTTATCAGCAGGGTTCAAGGTGCTACGAAAGGGAATGTTCTGTTACGCAAAAAGCAGTACCAATTGTCGGACGATGCATCTTGGTCGTTGCATGTGGTTAGGTTGATGATTGGTGGTAAGATTCAAAACTATCGCAATATATTGAGGAGATATATTCGTGATTATGGTGAGAATGAAGACATTAATAGGGCGGTGCAAGTATTGGAACGTGCCAAGCGTGATGCTTTGAAGGCTCAAGATAAGACGGAATTAATTGGTTATGAGGGGATGGCTTCGAATGCCTATTTTGAGGTATTGCCAATCTTGATACTTAATCAGAAGACTGATTTCCCATTTCATGGTCGCAATCGTCGTCCTCCCAAGGATGCGGTGAATGCCATGTTGTCTTTTGCATATACGTTGATAGCCAATGATGTTGCGGCCGCTCTCGAAACTGTTGGCCTTGATCCATACGTCGGGTTTCTCCATACACTCCGTCCGGGGCGCACATCGTTGGCCTTAGATATGATGGAAGAGTTACGTGCTTACCTTGGCGACCGTTTTATTTTGTCGTTGATTAATAAAAGACAGATTTCAGTAAAAGACTTCTTGTTCCAAGGTGATAATGGGGTTGTTATGACAGATAAAGGGAAAAAGACTTTTATTACTGCATGGCAGGCAAGGAAAAGGGAAGTGATAATTCATCCTTATCTTAATGAAAAAGTTGAAATAGGGCTTCTGCCTTATGTGCAGGCTATGTTAATGGCAAGGTATATCAGGCAGGATATTGACGATTATCCGGTATTTCTTATAAAATGATTTTTAATTATGTACATTCTTGTGACTTACGATGTGGATACTACAAGCAAAGAGGGGGCTCGCCGTTTACGATGTGTGGCCAAGGCTTGTCTGGATTATGGACAGAGGGTGCAGAACTCAGTCTTTGAGTGTGTAGTGACGGAAGCGCAATATTCTCTTCTAAAAGGGAGAGTTAGGGATATTATTGATATGTCTCTTGATAGTGTTCGTTTTTATATTCTTAGTAAAAATGAGAATAAGAGGGTGGAAGTAATAGGTGTTGAAACGGCGTATAAACTTGAGGAGGCTCTTATAATATAATGCGAATGTGGTGTGTTACAAAAAAAGTAGTATCTTCGCATGTGTTAATAATCAGTAGATTAAATTATTTGTAAAGTATTTCTTCGTTATGAAGTTGAATAATAATGATGATTCGCATAACAGTGGATTAAATTTGCTGATTTATAATATGTTATTAGATATAGAGTCACACCCTGCGTGGGTGTGTGGATTGAAACAAATGTTATTGGTTTATTGAGGATGGCAAATTTAGTCACACCCTGCGTGGGTGTGTGGATTGAAACATATCCAAAAATATTTTGGGGAAAGAAGCAATTCTGTCACACCCTGCGTGGGTGTGTGGATTGAAACCACTTTACATGGTGTTTTTACGGCTGCCTCGTTAATGTCACACCCTGCGTGGGTGTGTGGATTGAAACATAAACTATTCATTGTTGTTTGCTGTTTTATTGGTCACACCCTGCGTGGGTGTGTGGATTGAAACATTCCTAATAATGATTCGGTTGAAGAGTTTAATGTCACACCCTGCGTGGGTGTGTGGATTGAAACCACAGCTTGTGACAACCCGACCACGGAAGGACGTGTCACACCCTGCGTGGGTGTGTGGATTGAAACTGATAGGACGAGGAGCTAATGACGCAACAACATCGTCACACCCTGCGTGGGTGTGTGGATTGAAACATCCATTTAGAGAACTTCTCAATGGCTGTAATAGTCACACCCTGCGTGGGTGTGTGGATTGAAACCCTTTCAAAACAACCTCGCCAATTGCTATATCCTGTCACACCCTGCGTGGGTGTGTGGATTGAAACAACCGGGAGATCGCCATACGTTGCGACAGACGGAGGGTCACACCCTGCGTGGGTGTGTGGATTGAAACGAATGTGCAAGCTGCACCAGTAGGACCATTAATAGTCACACCCTGCGTGGGTGTGTGGATTGAAACATCGAATAGCGTCCAAACGGGGTGGCCGATTTCGTCACACCCTGCGTGGGTGTATATGGATTGAAGCATTGTTCACTCGTTGGTCAAGTTTATGGAAGAATTGTAAGCATTCGGCCTCTTGTGTATTTCTCTTCAAGCTGTTATAAAGTCAAAAGCCAAACGAAGTACGTTAGGCTTTTGACTTTGTTATGACTGGAAAAAACACGCACAATCCCGGATGCTTATCTTTTGTCTGTCTTCTTTTGTGGTTTCACCTAGGTGACAATACATTGGCATCTAAGTGGAGAGGCGTAGTCACCCAAGTGATACGCTTGCTTCACCTTGGTGAAACTATAAATTCAACTAAGTGTTCCAAAGCAAATATATTATATTTTTACTATACTATCCCTTGTTGTTTATTTGTTATATTGTTGGTTATTAATGTGCTATTATCTGCTTGTATCGATTGTTTTTTCTTGTCTTTATAAGATATATTAAAACATAAACTAACATGAAAATTGG
>ULUV01002041.1_pt1 | contig 11228 bp, 8 predicted proteins | sample 1958921 | NCBI WGS metagenome assembly ULUV01 (sample SAMEA4835772, study PRJEB28245) | human gut metagenome | biome: gut microbiome; material: fecal sample | place: Denmark | collected 2008
TTCAGGAGGCATAGATGGCCGTTAGAAGCTCCGGAGCTAAAAGTTCCGCCGGAAATAAGCGTTCAGTAAAAAAAGCAGTCAGCTTGGCAGAAAACAAAGCCGTTACGGCAGCTAAAGTTGATGCCGGTGCGGACAAGAATTCCTTAAAGCTCGACGTAAACGTTTTTAAAGAAAAGATTGTGCATCATTTACGCTGCACCATCGGAACCTCTGAGAAAAAGGCCAGCAAGCTTGCATGGTGGCAGGCATTGGTGGCAACTGCAAATGAATTAATTTTCGATCGTCTTACCCAGACTCAGTACACTCACGCTACTAAAGATACTCGTGCCGTTCACTATTTATCCGCCGAGTTCTTGATGGGCCGCCTTACCGTAAATAATTTGGTAAGCCTTGAAGTTTACAATACCGCCAAATCCGCATTGCAGGAATTGGGTATTGATATCAATGAAATCTGTGAAGAAGAAACCGATATGGCATTAGGAAACGGCGGTTTAGGCCGTCTTGCCGCCTGCTTCATGGATTCCTTGGCAACTTTAGCTTATCCTTCAGTAGGCTACGGCATTCATTATGAAAACGGTTTGTTCCGTCAGGAAATCCGTGAAGGCCGACAGATTGAGCGTCCTGATTCCTGGCGTGAATACGGCTGCCCTTGGGAGGTCTGCCGTCCTGAGTCAGTTCAGGAAGTCCCTATCGGCGGTTTTGTCGAAACTCAGACCGCACCTGATGGCTCTATCCGTAAAGTATGGCACCCCGAGCACGTAATTAAGGGCGTACCTTGGGATATTCCCGTTGTCGGTTTCCGCGGTGCATCCGTTACTATTTTGCGTTTGTGGGAATCCCGTCCTACCGAGTCATTTAACTGGGACGTATTCAACGCCGGCGGCTACGTCGACGCCCAGAACGAGAAAGCAGCCGTCGAGACCATTTCCAAGGTCTTGTATCCTAACGATTCAACCGAGGCAGGTAAGATGCTGCGTTTGACTCAGCAGTATTTCTTCTCATCCTGCTCATTGCGCGATATTCTGCGCCGCTACAACCGCACTCATTTCCATGATTACGGTGAATTTGCCAAGAAGATTGCAATTCAGTTAAACGATACCCACCCGGTTATCGCTATTCCTGAGTTAATGCGTCTTTTGGTTGATGAGGAAGGCATCAGCTGGGATGCCGCATGGGAAATCGTAACCGAAGTATTCTCATACACCAACCACACTTTGTTGCCTGAGGCATTGGAGAAGTGGCCCGTTTATATTTTCGAGAAGCTTTTGCCGCGTCACCTTGAAATCATTTATGAAATCAACTACCGCTTCTTAAATGACGTAGTTGAAGCCAAGTGGCCGGGCGACGACGAGAAGAAGAGAAAGCTTTCCATTATTGAGGAAGGTCCGTGCAAGATGGTCAGAATGGCAAATCTTGCTGTTATCGCTTCCCGTAAGATTAACGGCGTTGCCGAGATCCATTCAAAACTCGTCCGCGAGAATTTGTTCCCTGAATTCAGCGCTTTGTGGCCTGACCGTTTCTGCAACGTTACTAACGGCGTAACTCCGCGTCGCTGGATGCTTGCCTGCAACCCGGGACTTGCCGAGCTTTATAACGAAATTGCCGGCAAAGATTGGCCGCTGCATCTTGATTCATGCGCCGCTTTGCGTCCTTATGCCGACGACCCTCAGATCCAAAAGCGCTTTATGGACATTAAGTTCAAGAATAAAGTCGCGCTTGCAGCTGAAATCAAGAAGCAGTGCGGCGTTGAGGTCGATCCGCATGCTATGTTTGACGTGCAGATTAAGCGTCTGCATGAGTACAAGCGCCAGCATTTGAACTTACTGTATATTCTTTACTTATACCGTAAGCTTCTTGCCGATCCTGCAATGCGCATTGTCCCGCAGGTCTTTATTTTCGGCGCTAAAGCTGCTCCTGCTTATACTTTGGCCAAGAACATCATTTACGCAATTAACGTTATCGGCGATAAGATCAATAACGATTACCGTATCCGTAATCAGTTAAAGGTCGTATTCATGCCTAACTACCGCGTCTCTCTTGCCGAGAAGATTATTCCTGCCGCTGATATTTCAGAGCAGATTTCAACTGCAGGTTATGAAGCTTCAGGTACTTCCAATATGAAGTTCTCCATGAACGGTGCTTTGACCCTGGGAACCATGGACGGCGCTAATATTGAGATTGTCGCTGAGGCCGGTGTTGAGAACAACTTCATATTCGGTATGTCCGTAAAGGATGTTCAGGAGTTGAAGGAGAAAGGCTACAATCCTTGGGATTTCTATAATTCAAATCAGGATTTAAGAGCCGTTATCGATTGGCTTGACAGCGATTACTTCACTACAGAAGATCGTCAGGCTTTAGCATCCATTAAGCATTCCTTGCTTGAAGGCGGTGATCCTTATATGGTTCTTGCCGACTTTGCTTCATATTGTGCCGCACATAAGCGCGCTGAGGAAATGTATGCCGATAAGGCACGCTGGGCTCATGCCGCGATTATGAATTCAGCATCTATGGGTAAGTTCAGCTCCGATCGCTCTATTGAGGATTATGTCCACAATATCTGGAAGCTTAAGAACTACGAAATTAAAGACGAAATTTAAACAAAGATTTTTCGTTTAAATTAAAAAAGAAGCGGATCTTGCTAAAAACAGGATCCGTTTTTTTTATTTAATTTTTTGTTTTGTATTAAATTTTTGGTGCGAAAAACTCTCAACTTAATAAGGGATGACAGCAAAATAAGATAGTATTTCAACGGTTTAAATTTATATTGGTATTTTTTAAATGGGAAAAACTAGAAATATTTCCGGTGATTTTAATTGTGCATTCAGGGTAAAACCGCTTACTGTTGCGGTACTTTTTTATGTGGGTTTTACATCTGTTGTAAGTGCACAAACCTTTAATATCGATAAATGGTCAGATTTAAACCAATGGGCAACGAATAATAGTGATAACGTTTTTTCTGGGCAAGGCTCTTCCGGCAATACATTTTATTTTGCCTGTAATCCGGAGGACAAAGATTTTGAGTTTTACTCTTCATCTCAAGGATCTGTGCAGGAAAATAATACTTTAATTATCAGTAAAGGTAATTTTCATGTTTTTCATGACATTATATTGGCGGCATCGTCAGGCTCTGATGTTAGCGCTGAATTTAATAAGATAAAAATTACCGGTGGGGATTTTGCGGGAAAGGTAGAGAAAAATGTCTATAGTTTGTATGCGGCAAGAGGTACAGGAAAGCTTAGTAATAATTCAGTAGAAGTGTCTGGCGGTAATTTTGCAGGTCATGTAATGTTATTTGCCGCAGAACAGAATTCTGAAGATCTATTAGGAACTGAAAACAGGCTTGAAAATAACAATATTACGGTAACGGGCGGAACCTTTACAGATGATTGTAAAGTTGAATTGCAAGCGGCTTATGCTGATAACGGAGATATATTAAATAACGGCATAACCATAAAAAATTTAAAAGAAGGAAAGTTTGAATGGCTGAATGCCGCACATTCTAAGGCAGGAAATGCTGAAAATAACTATATTGATATTTCAGACTCCGATCTTTCTCTTGAAATGACGGTAGTGGCTGCTGAATCTAATTCACCGGTATGTTCTCATTATTTCTAATAACTATGTATCAATTAAAAATTCCACAATCAATTTAAGTGCCGCAGTGTATGCTGCTCACAATGTCGCAGGAACGGCAAAAGATAGTGTTGTCAGCATTGATAATTCGACAATAACAAATGAAAACGGATCTGTGTATATTTACGGTGCGTATGTTGATAACGGATAGGTATCCGGAAATCAGGTGATATTAAATAATACTAAATTTGATTTTGGTGATAATAAACATGCAGCGTTTATTTGTGCAGCTATGGTTGAAGATGGAAGTGCGCATGATAATAGTGTCAGCCTGATTGGGGATAATGAGTTTGATGCAACAGGATTATCTAAGGTTTATTTTATAGGCGCAAAAGGATCCGGAATATTTTCTGATAATGTTCTTTTATTGGATAGATGGAAAGGTCAGGTTTCATCTGTTTCTAATTTTGAGGGCATTAAATTTTCTAATATTGCCTGGGAAAACGGGGCAACGATTTTAAAAATTCAACATCAGCCGTACTACGATGATTTTATTGAGGATTTGCTGATTGATTCAGGTGAAACTGATATAAGCGTTACTTCATTTATTGTTGGCAATGATTCCTTTATTTTTACAGGCGGAATTGATTCGCATCTTGGCGAGTCAATGACTTTGGTTAATAGCGTTGATAAGGTTAAATTTAATCCGGTTTATGACGGTAAAGGGCAGGAAGTCTCATTTTCTTCATCACTTACCGAAGATGTTAAGGGCTATGTTACGAATGAACCCGATGCAAACGGTGATGGCGGATCGGTTGTTTTAACCTTGGAAGAAAAGACGGAACAAAGCTCGCAGATGGAGATTGTCAGTAATAATCGCAATATGTCGGTGACCTTTTTAGGACAGGCTGCGGAGCTGGTCGGAGATACACTTTTTGAACCGCCTCATGATTATCAGTGGGGTCCTCGTACTTTTGCCGTGATTAATAATGCCAATGTTAAATATGAGTCTTCAGGAAGATTGGAAGTTGACGGCTTTAACTTTATCGCGGGTATGGCAAACAGTACTTATTTTAAAGACAATCTTTTTAGAATTAATTTATTTGCTGAACTTGGAGAAGGAGATTTCAGCGAGTCGATGCGCTTTGGCTCTGTAACCCGATCCGTTGACGGCAGAATCAGATATTGGGGACTTGGATCTTCTACTCGCTTCTTGTTGCCTTGCGGAGCTTATTTTGAAGGCTCATTACGCGCAGGTCATTTATATAATGAAATAGATCATGGACTTATCGGAGCTGACGGCAACAATTACGGTTATTCTATAAGATCTTATTACATAGGAGCTCATGCCGGCTTAGGCTGGTTATTCCCGATAGCGGATTGGGGTAAATTAGAGCTTTTCGGTAAATACTTCTATACTCATTTACCTTCTGACGATGCAAATGTCAGGGCAAAAGATGATTTTGCTGATTTTAGCTTTGAGAGCGTTGACAACAGCAGGGTCCGTACCGGCTTGCGTTTGTATCTCCCTTCAACCGAGATTGCACAAGGCTATATCGGAGCTGCATATGAATATGACTTTTCTCCTGATTCCGACGTGACGGTTAACGGTTATGAAATTCATGCCGAAAATAAATTACGCGGCAGTACCGGTATCGGAGAGATAGGTTTACGTTTTGCCAAGAAAGATTCACCTTGGCTTATGGACGTAAGGTTTCGCGGTTATTTCGGTCAGCGTGAAGGAGAGAGTTTAAAATTACAGGAAGAGTATGCATTTTAAGCTGTTTAGTTGAATAATTTTCAAATAAACCGGTTTAAAGTAAGCAAAAAAGAAAACCTAGACAGGCAGTTAAGATGCGCATTTATCGGGTCAAAAATTATCATGATTTAAGCTTAAAGGCAGCTGAGATCGTGTCTGAGCAAGTGCGTATAAAACCTGAGTGTGTTTTGGGCCTTGCGGCAGGATCAAGTCCTATCGGAATGTATCAGCAATTAATTGAACGGTATAACAAGGGAGAGCTGGATTTTTCTAAAGTTAAGACCGTAAATTTGGATGAGTATTGCGGTTTGGGAATAGACAGCGCTCAAAGTTATGCTTACTTTATGCACCGTAATCTTTTTGACTATATCAATATAAAACCCGGCAATATCAATATTCCTGACGGTAAAAATCCTGATGCGGACGCTGAGTGCACTCGTTATGAAAAGGTTATAGAAAGTTTAGGCGGAGTTGACATTCAGCTTTTAGGGATCGGACGGAACGGACATATCGGCTTTAATGAGCCGGGAAGTTCATTTGACAGCACTACTCATTGCGTGGATTTAAGTTATAGCACTATTGATGCAAATAAGCGTTTTTTCAGCAGTATTGATGAGGTTCCGCGCAAGGCGTATACCATGGGCATTAAGACCATCATGAATGCCCGCAGGATCTTGCTTATTGCTTAAGGTATTCATAAGGCAGAGGCAGTTTATAAAGCTTTTTGCGGCACCGTAACAGAGCAAGTTCCATCTTCGGTATTACAGCACCATCAGGATGTAATTTTGGTCGCGGATGAAGAAGCGCTGTCATTAGTTTAAGTTATACAATAAAAAGAAAAAGTTACGGAGGCAAAGCCGGTTTTCCTTTTTTACGGGAAGCTGCAATACTGATTGTTATGAAAATTGTAAATGCTAAAGTTTTTACGCCTGAATTTATTTTTAAAGACGGAGAAATTTGTGTGGATAAAGAACAATTTGCCGCAGTTTCTCCGGATGTGTCAAAAATTGACGCAAAAGGTCTGTATGCTATTCCCGGACTTATTGATATCCATTTTCACGGAGCCGTGGGATATGATTTTATGGACGGGACTAAAGAGGCTTTGCGCAGTATTGCTGCATATGAGGCAAGTGTCGGGGTAACTTCAATTTGTCCTGCTACCATGACGATGGGGAAAGAGGATATTTTAAAAGCTTGCGCCAACGCTCGGGATTTTAAACCTGATGACAAGTGTTCTTCGTTAGTCGGCATCAATATGGAAGGACCTTTTTTGTCAGCGCAAAAACTCGGAGCGCAAAATCCTGATTTTGTGATGAAGCCTGATGCTGAGTTTTTCAGAAAAGCTCAAGCAGCGTCCGGAAATAAAATCAAATTGCTTGCCATTGCCCCGGATACTGAAAATGCTCTTAACGTTATCGCAAAGCTTAAAGATGAGGTTCTGTGCTCAATTGCTCATACCTGCTGTGACTACGATACTGCAGTAAAAGCAATTGCTGAAGGTGCTACGCATCTTACGCATTTGTATAATGCCATGCCGCCTCTTTATCATCGCGATCCCGGTCCTATTGCGGCAGGATCTGACGCTAACTGGTGTGAAGCTGAAATTATCTGCGACGGTATTCATGTTCATCCCGCGGCGGTACGGGCGGCTTTTCGTCTTTTCGGAGCAGATCGCATGATTTTAATTTCCGATTCGATGATGGCTTGTGGACTTGAAGACGGCGTATATCAGCTGGGCGGACAGAAGGTAACCGTTACGCATCGTAAAGCTCTTTTAGATAACGGCACCATTGCCGGATCTGCTACGAACCTTTTTTCCTGTATGAAGACAGCCGTGCAAAAGATGGGTATTGCGCTTGAAAGCGCGGTACGTTGCGCTACTTATAATCCGGCTCGATCCATAAAGATTTTGGATAAAGTCGGAACCATTGAACCGGGAAAACAGGCAGATTTGCTGTTGCTTGATGACAATTTGGATATTAAAGCGCTGCTGCTGCGCGGCAAGTGGCTGTTTAATGAAATTTAAGAAAAAATAGCGGCACTTTGGTGGTCGTGCCGCTATTTTAAATCAGCAATAAAGGCAAAGGCATTCGCGCCGTTTGCACTTAATCGTTGTCCTGGATTAATCCGTATTGCCAGGTTGACACTCCGCCGAAATTGACGACGTATTTATATCCTGCGTTAACAAGATATTGACCTGCAACCGTCGCTCTTCTTCCAGTTCTGCAGTATAAAAGAAGCGGTTTATTCAGGTCTGGTGCCTCTTGGAGAATTTGTCCGTCTTTTATGGTTTCAACCGGAATATTGATTGCGCCCTCAATGTGTCCTTCGGCAAATTCTTCAGGACTTCTGACGTCAATCAGAACACCTTTATTCTTTTCTATAAGCGCGTAAGCGATATTCTGCGAAACTTCACTATAGCCTGCAGGCATGGTGTATTCACTAAGCAGTTTTTCTGAATTACTTACCGCAAAAGACGGAAACATAAAAGTAAAGCCTCCGATTAGGCAGGAAATTAAAATTGCCTTTTTCATAACACTCTGTTTAATTGCTTTCTTTAATTTTTTTAACGATATTAGTCGTAGATTTACCTGCAACAAAAGGCAGGATAATAACTTTACCGCCGTTTGCCAGTACTTCTTTATGTCCTGCAATCTGTTCTACGGTGTAGTCTCCGCCTTTAACCAAAATATCCGGCAGAATTTTGGCGATAAGCCGCTGCGGAGTTTCCTCAGAAAAAGGCACGACGAAATCAACGCAGCCTAATGCCTCAAGAACCTCCATACGATCATTTAAGGTCACGATAGGGCGGGTCGGGCCTTTTAATTTTTGCACTGATTCATCGGAGTTTACGGCAACGATTAAAACATCGCCTAAAGCGCGAGCACGCTTTAAATAATCAACATGACCTTTATGGATGATATCAAAGCATCCGTTAGTCATGACAATACGTTTTTGCTGAGATTTTAGGGTGTTTACGACAGTTAACAGATCGTCTTCGTTTATAACGCCGCCTACACGATGAGTTCCCTCGATTTCTTGCTTTAATTCTTGAGGACTTGCAGTTGAAGTTCCGAGTTTGCCGACTACGATACCGGCGGCACGGTTGGATATTTCGCAGGCGCTTATAAGATCAAGCCCTGCAGCAAGTCCTGCAGCTAAAGTTGCAATAACGGTATCGCCGGCACCGGTGACGTCGTAAACCTCACGGGCGTGAGTAGGCAGGTGCACGGGAGGAAGACCGGGGCGGATTAAAGACATACCGTCTTCAGATCGAGTGACAAGCAGTGCGCTTAAGTCAAAATCGGCAATCATTTTAAGCGCTTTTTTGACCAGATCTTCTTCATCTTTAACTATGCCTGCCACTGCTTGAAATTCAGCCATATTGGGCGTTAATAAGGTAGCTCCGCGGTAACGGTTGAAGTCGGTGCCTTTAGGATCGATTAAAACCGGAATTTTAAGATCGCGTGCGGCTTTTATCATTAAAGGCACGCAGGCAAGTGCTCCTTTGCCGTAATCAGAGCAGATAAGAACTTTTGAGTTGCGCAATGCTTTACGCAGTGTCTGCATGATTAAGCCGTGATCGACATCGGAGTAACCTTCTTCAAAGTCAAGGCGCAAAAGCTGCTGATTACGGGATAAAACTCGCAATTTGGTAATCGTAGGCAGATTTTCGGCTTTAATAAAATCAGTATCGATGTGTTTTGAGGTGACCAGTGCGTTTAATTGTTCTCCTGCCTCATCATTGCCGATGATTCCTACCAACGAGCAAGGCGCGCCTAATGCAGCGATATTGATGGCGACGTTGGCGGCACCGCCGGCTCGGTCTTCTCGTTTGTCAATTTTTACGACCGGAACGGGAGCCTCGGGAGAAATGCGCTTGGAAGGCCCTGACCAGTAGCGATCGAGCATGACATCACCTATGACGGTAACGCGGCCGTTGAAAAGAGGAACAGAAAGAGTACTCATAAACACCAAAACTCCTAATTTTTTCTGTAATTATATATGCCTTCGGTCTGCTTGTCCTACAAGAGGTAAAAATGTGTTAAATTATTAAAGTTAATCCAAGTTTTAAAAAATCATGCGTAAAACAATTTTTCAGCAATTGTCAGGCAGTTCGCTGCGTCCTTTGCCTTTTGCGGTTATCGTTGCGGTACTGTCAATAATCTTCGGTTATTCTTTAGGTGCTTTATTTGTCAATTTACAGTACATTACCGATTTTTATATTTTAGGCGAAAGTGAAATCGATGTAGTTTTCGGAACCTTTATTCTAGGCGGTATTTTAGGCGCATTTTTAGGATCGGGACTATGCGCAGGTGCGGGGCGGCGCATCACTTTAATAGGCAGTGCCGCATTAGGCGCAGGAAGCAGTCTTGCTACGGTATTTTCCCCGTCTTTTAGCGTATATCTATGCTCATTATTGGTAATGGGATTGGCTTTTTCCTTATATACGCTGTCCTCTTTAATCTATATTTGCGAGATAACCTTGCCGTCAAATCGCGGTTTTTGCGCTTGCCTGTTGCCGGTTGCCTTTTTACTTGGCGTGGAAATCGGTATTTTCACACCTGATTTAAGACCTAGCGGCGAAGGCTTTCCTTTATACCTGCTGCTTGTGATGATCCATATCCTTGCTTTGGTTCTGGCAATTTTAAAGTTGCCTGAAAGCCCGCGTTGGCTTGCTTTATCAGGATATTATGATGCCGCGTTATCCGTATTGTTTTCCCTGCGCAACGATATGGGAATTGCGGCACGTGAGCTTGCCGGAGTGAATGAATGCTGCCGCGGTGAAGAAAAAGGATCCGAGCTTTTTTTGCAGAATACCAATTTCCGTAAGATTGTCTGGCTGCTTTTGACTTTGGTTTTATTTATTCAATTAAGCGGCGTCGTTATCCTGCCTTATACTTTTTCCGATTTGATGATAAAGACCAGCTACAGCGATAACTTTTATATGTTCTCGTATTCATACGATCTGTTAAAAGCGTCGCTTACGGTAGCTCTTTTTGGTGCCGTTTCCGCGATGTTTACCGTAGACAGATGCGGCAGAAGAATTCCGATGATAATAAGCGCGGTGGTTTCCGCAATTACATTGCTTGGCTTAAGCTTAATTTCTTTTAGTGAAATTGAAATTGTCAGCATGGCGATTATTTCAATTTTAATCGTGATGTTTATTTATGCCGCTTCCGTATTTTTGTGCTGTTTTATGGCCGTGCTTGTGTGTGAGGTTATTCCGCTGCGCGGCAGAGAATTCGGAACGGCAATGGTTCTTTTGGTAAATTACGTAACGATTTTGCTCTGTCTGCAAATTTTCTTGTCAGTAATTATGTCGCTTGATTTTAAGGGACTTTTCTTTATAGAGTTTATTGCGGCAGCGGTTTTATGCAATATAACTTATAATTTCGTGCCCAATACCAATGACTCGTCAATTGAGAATATTGAAAATCGTCTGTTTGCTGGGCGAGATTTAGTAAATTTAGGAAAGGCTAATAAAAATTAGAGGTAAGACCCCGTTTCCAGAGTCTTTAAAAAGGTTAGCGCAAATCTTTAATTGCGATATTGTCCATATCGTCAAATTCCTGGTTTTCACCTACCATTGCCCAGATGAAGGTGTAATTTGAAGTGCCGCATCCTGAATGGATACTCCAAGACGGACCGATTACGGCCTGTTCATTGTGCATAATGATATGACGGGTTTCCTGCGGGGTTCCCATCATATGAAAAACCGCCTGATCTTCAGGGATTTCAAAGTAGAAGTAAAGTTCCATGCGGCGTTCGTGGGTATGTGCCGGCATGGTGTTCCATACGGATCCTTTCTTTAATTGAGTAAGACCCATGGACAATTGGCAGGTCTTTAATACGTCAGGGTGGATGAACTGATTGATGACGCGATCGTTGGCGG
>ULUV01010077.1_pt1 | contig 11178 bp, 7 predicted proteins | sample 1958921 | NCBI WGS metagenome assembly ULUV01 (sample SAMEA4835772, study PRJEB28245) | human gut metagenome | biome: gut microbiome; material: fecal sample | place: Denmark | collected 2008
ATTTTCAAGGTGCATAGCTAAAATCTACGTGCGAAGTTTGAGTATTTAACAAAAACAGTAACCCAAAAACTACGTTACATTTAAAATATGTTTTTGCATGATATCCTCCCGTATACATTCTTATAGGAACAATACATATTAAATATGCGATAGCTAAATTTGTTTTTGATAACAATATGCCTGATATTATAATTACACTAAATCCAATAATTGTAGAAATTATAATTTCTATACCATATCTGCTTTTTCCTTTTTCTTCCTCATCAATTACGTCCATACTATAAAAAAAAGCAGATACAGTTTCAGCAATCTTAGCTATCATGGCATTTCTCCTTTTCGCTTGCTGATACTATATCTACTCTCTTTTTTAATTTTTATCAATAATTTGTCCTATTATGTACATTTTTCGACTTAAACTGCATATTGTCCGGAATATCTAAAAGCATATCACAGCAAAATTTATTGTCGCTTTCATAAAATTCAATAGAACCATTATATTTTTGTACTACTTCTTTCATGGAAAGAATACCCAATCCATGTAACTCTTTTTCATTTTTTGTAGATATCAAATTCGGATTATATTCCAATACCGAATTAATTATCGTATTTTTTACCGATATCATAAAGAAGTTATCTACATTCCTAAGTTCTAAATATATTTCATTATTACCATCGCCTGAAACTCCTTCTATAGCATTGTCCAAAGCATTCCCCAATAGTACACACAGATCCAGATCTGAAAATTCAGGTATTTCATTTGCAATATAAATATATATTTTAATATGTCTATCGGAGCATATCTTACTTTTACTGTTTATAATATAATTTACTACATCATTATCGCAAAAGACTTTATTCGAAATTCCATCCAATACGGTATCGTTATATTTTTCCATATAATCTACAGCTTCATTAATTTTTCCCGAATGCAGCATTGTCAATGCCACCTGAAAATGCTGTTTAAGATCATGACGAATACTTCTGACCGACTGATACAGTATTTTGGTTTCCTCAACACTTTTCTCCTGGCTCTTAAAAGCCTGTTGCAAAATACTATATTCAAGCTGTTTTGCATGATCCTTCTGCATATTCACATATAGTACATATACTAAAGAATTTGTCATCAGTATTCCCAATATTGATAGAATTGAAAAAATATGTTGCATCGGTGACAATTGTTCTTCAATATTAATTATAATCAATGAAACAAAAGACATTGTAAATATTGATATAACAGGAATTATCAATAACACAAACCACTCATTCCATTTCAGGGAATATGTTCTGTCTTTTTTTGTTCTTTTTATCATAAACCGCGTCAAATAAAACAAAACTATCTGAATTACAACTACCCCTACAAAACGATATAAGTCCTTTTGAATCACAAGATCCAAATAACCCTTTCCTATAATACATCCCTCAATGCTAAGCACAACTGTCGTAATCCCCATGATAAGCAGCATAACAAAAATCGACCAAAACATTTTTTGCATAAATGTTCCTTTTAAATTTAATAAGGAATATATGTATATGATAAGTATTGATATGATAATTCCTATTCCTTCAAATGGCACCATAAAATTTACAAATGATAATTCCAAAAATAATACTGCTACAAATAATATATATGCTAGATTTGCTTTCTTTCCGGTTCTCTTGTCCTTTAAAATTGCTCTTATCGTCTGTAAAACAATTGCTGATTGAAATAAATTTACCACAAATTCAAATATCATCCAAAATAAATCCATCATCGTCTTATCCTCATGTATTCGTGGAATTTTTCTCTAACTTCATTTTTTCTTCCCCTGCTCAAAGAAAAATTCTGTCCATCTTTCAGTTCGACCTCCGTTTGATAAATATGTTTTATCCACGTCATATTTACTAAACATCCGCTATTAATTTTAACAAAACTATAATCTCTAAAATTTTCTTCTATTGTAGATAAATTTTCCCTGAAATCTATTTCTCTGCCATCTTTAAAATGAATGTGTACCCTATGTTTTAAGACATCAATATACAATATCTGTTCAATATCTACGCTATAAATCTTTCCATTAATATTTAGCTCATAATTTGCATTTCTTAATGCTATTTTTTTTCGCGCTGCTGTCAAAACTTCATCTAAATGTTTATCATAATTTTCTTTGCATAAAAACCAGAAAGGCTGATATGAGAACGAATTATATACAAGTTCATTATGACTTGTACAAAATACTAAAAGACTATCTTTTTCAGGTATATCTCTTGCAACTGAAAATCCATCTTTTTCAGGCATGTCAATATCTAGAAAAATTATGTCAAACTTATTTTTTTCATTACTTCTTACTAATTTTCTGCCGTCTGTAAATTTTACTATTTTACCATTCCAATGATGTTTTTTAATCGTCTGCTCTATATTCTTTTCTATGTCATCAACAAATGTCGGATCATCATCGCATATTCCTATTTTTAACATTAAATCACCTATATTTCTATAAAAAATCCGCTACACTAAATATATAGTATAGCGGATTGATTTATAAAAGACAATTTTATTCTATTATCCTTATATGGCTCCTTTTTACAATCCCTTATGCAGCACCCTCTTCTCAAGCTTATCCCCATCCAGGGTATACTCAACAGCATTATACGCACCGTCTCTGTATGCGAACGTCTCATTGTCATCCTGATAATGCAAGAAGCTGCCCTTGCCCGGATATGTCAGTATACTGATCTTATCCTCTGTAATGTCCTCTGTAGATCGGATTTCTCCGTCTGCAACAGGGATAATGGCTCCTGCTTTTATGAAGACAGGTACTTTATCAAGTGGTGCATCTGCTAAAATATATCTGCCGCCACTGTATTTTTCGCCTGTGTAGTAATCATACCAGTCGCCGTCAGGCAGATAAACCTCTCTTGCCTCCTTGCCCGGTGCGATCACAGGTGCAACCAGTACAAAGCTTCCGAGCATATATTCATCGGAAATATTTCTCACATGCTTATCTGCAGGATACTCGTATACGAGCGGGCGCACGATAGGTGCTCCTGTCTTTTCACACTCATGTGCCAGATCATAGATATATGGGATAAATCTGTATCTAAGCTTTACTGTCTTTCTGACTGCATCTATCGTAGTCTCGTCAAACTGCCACGGCTCCTGTCTGCGTGTTCCCATCGCTGAATGATTTCTGAAAAACGGCACAAATACTGCTGCCTCATAAAATCTGACAAGAAGCTCCGGTGTAGTATCACTTCCGAAACCGCCTATATCGCTGCCGCACATGGCAAGTCCGCTGACTGACAGATTGCACACCTGCTCGAGCGAAAGTGCTATATGCGCCCAGATGCTGTGATTATCTCCAGTCCAGCCACCGCAGTATTTCTGGCTTCCGGCATATGCAGCCCTGGTAAGTACAAACGGACGTTTTCCACCATCATTTTTCGCAAGTCCCTCATATGTAGCTTTTGCCATAAAATGTCCGTAAATATTGTGAACCTTTTCATGTGCTCCATACTCAAACTGCACATCATCCGGCAGTGGTCCGTTGAAGCTTGCAGGCTCATTCATATCATTCCATATGCCACTGATACCGTGCTCGAGGAGTATCTTTGTCTTGTCTCCCCACCAGCTTCTGACGCTTTGCTTTGTGAAGTCCGGAAATACCGATGTTCCCGGCCAGACAGCATTTTCATATACACTGCCATCTGTATCATGTGCAAATGCATCCATCTCCATGCCCTCTTTGTACATGAAATAGTCCTCATCCTTTTTCACACCCGGGTCAATGATGGATATGAGCTTTACACCCCTGTCAGCAAGCTTCTCTGAAAGTCCCTTTACATCAGGGAATTTCTTGTCATCAAAGGTGAATACCCTGTAGCCGTTCATATAATCGATATCCATATGTATCACATCGCATGGGATATCAAATTCGCGGAATTTGTCAGCTATATCAAGCACCTCATCCTGTGTGTAATAGCCCCAGCGGCTCTGATGGCTGCCGTATATCCATCTCTGATAAAGCGGTGTGGTGCCCGTCAGTGATGTATAAAGTCCCACCACCTCTGCCATATCATTTCCCGGCATAAAATAGTAGTCCAGCTCACCCTTCTCATGCTCGACGAAATAGTAATCTGTGTTTTCATAACCGAAATCAAAGGTTGTCTTGTAGGTATTATCCGCAAAAATTCCATAGCAATATTCATCGCCCAACACGATAAAAAATGGTATGGATTTATACAGTGATTTGAAGCTGTCCACATGTGGCGCAGGATCATCTGTGTTCCAGTTTACATATGAATATCCACGCTTGTTGAGGCATCCCGGCTTATCTCCCAGACCGTAAATAGCATCATCCTTTCCAAGCTTTTTGATGATGGTAACAGCGTCAGTTTTTTCTTCATCTTTTCCGACAGTATGTCCCTCAAGCTCTGCGATGGCAAGATCCTCGTACGGATTCTTCTCACTCTTTTTGCGTGCTGTTTCATAATCTGAAAGCACAAGCTTCCCTTTGTAATAAATATCAAGCTTCTCGTTATCCTTCACATATACAGTAATATCCCTTGCGCGGATGACTGCTTTAGCTGCTGCATCGCTTACACCGGCTTCTGCTGCGGTCCCCTTGGCATCAGACGTATCCTTGCAGGTTATGTCCGGTGTGGCAGCCTTCGGAATAAAGCCCTCTTCTATTGCAACACTTTCGATGCCGGGTTTTTGTGCAACATGCACTATGTTGTTTTCAAATATGGTAACAAACAGACTGCCGTTCTCGTAGATCAGCTCTGCTGTGTTGTCCTGTATTTTACAGTTCTTATATGAATTTCCCATTGCGTAATCCTCCCTTGAATTATATAGTTTCGAGCCGTTTCGTTATTGTTACTATAGTACCATTTATCTGTATGATGGTCAATAACTACCTCTCTCTTTCCCTCTGCGACAACGGCACCTCATTTTTCATGTAAGTGTCCCACACATTCATGCGATCCTGCTCGTCAAGCTTGCGCAACACCCTTGCCGGCACACCTGCTGCGATACAGTTATCGGGTATATCGCGGTTTACAACTGCACCTGCTGCCACTATGCAGTTCTTTCCGATTGTGACACCGCCACAGATTGTAGCACTCGAGCATATCCAGCTTCCGTCACCAATCCTTATAGGCTTTGCATATTCAAGGTCATGGAAGCCGTCCGGATATTCCTGCGGCAGGCGTTCCTCTGACAAAAACGGATGGCAAGGTGTCGCAATAGTGACATTTGCTCCAATCCATACTCCGTCACCTAGCTCAATCGGTGCGCAATCCAGAAATGTACATTTGTAGTTTACAAAGCAGCCCTTGCTAAAGTGGATATTTACACCATACTCACAGTAAAATGGTGCAAAAATGAATGCACCACCATCCTTTGCAGATGGTATCATTTTCTCCAAAATACGCTGCTTACGCTTCTTCATCCAAATCGGTGTGCGGTTGAATTTGTCACACAGCCCCATTCCTCTTTCATGGTAGCCTGCTATGTCTGTGCTGTCTGCATTGTAGAGCTTTCCCTCTCTCATTCTGTCCCAATTGTTCATAGTGTTTCTCCTGATGTTTCTTATAAAAATACTTCTGTTTACTATAATAGTATCATCAATTTTAATTTTTACAACAAAGAAAGTCACCGGTCACACCTAGTATGACCGGTGACTGTTACTGTTCACATCTAACAGTGTAGCCAGCAACTTTCTACAAAATACAAATTTAAAATCAATAGCATCAGGCTGTAAGTATCTCTGTCAATACACCATACAGCTCTGTATCAAGCTCCTTTGCCTTGAGCTCTGATAAAATCACTGTTGTTTTCTTTCCCGATGTAATAAGACCGTAGATTTCATCCTTTAGCACAAAGCCTATCTCTGCCTGATTCAGGAAATCAAAGCATCTTTTTTCGATTTGATTATCAAGCGCTACTGTGTCTTTCGATATTGCAACGCTTATTTTGCTTGCTGTCGATGCAGTTACAGTAACGATGAGCTTTCTGTTTTCTTTATCATATTCATTCTTTGCCCAGACCTCTTTACCGTCCACAGATACCTTTACCTTATCGGCTGCTGCCTCGGTTCTTCTTTCAAAGACAAGCTTATAGGTTCTGTTGTCAGGTATTAATGATGTATCTCCATCTGCCGGAGAAATGACAAACATATCTTTATCCGCAGAATATTTCATAGCTGTGGTCACACATCTGCCATCCACATATCCGCAGGATTCATTGTCATCCTCGTATAGCTCAAACTCACCATCAGCCTCCGGGAATACCCTGACACATAATACATCAGGATTTTTGATAACAGATCTTGCATCAAGCTCATCAGCATCTGCACACGCAAGTATGCCTCCAGCCTTCGCAAACACAGGTATGCTGCTCAAATCCCTGTAAACCTCCAGCATTCTTCCACCATCATAGCGCATGCCTGTATAGATATCATACCAGATGCCCTCTGGGAACCATACTTTGGTTTTTGCCACATTAAGTCCCTTAATACGTGGAGTTGTAACAGGTGCTACCATAAGCTGGCTGCCAAAGAAATACTGATTCTTTACCTCATAAGCCTCTGCATTTTCAGGATACTCATAATACATAGGCTCAATCAGCGGCATATTCTCGGCATAGCTGCGATAGTTCATAGTATACAGATACGGAATCATACAATGCCTCTGTCTGAGCGCTGCCTCCATCGCTTCCTCAGTCTCTTTTTTAAATCGCCACGGCTCCTTGCCGTTAAATTCGCTGCATGAGCTGTGCAGACGCATTATCGGAGAGAATATACCATATTGTGTCCATCTGGCTGTCAGCTCATCATCCTTGTAGCCAAGCATATGTCCGCCAATATCATGACTCCACCATCCATATCCGATATTTGTCGCTGTCGTTGTAAAATACGGTTGAAAATCAAGCGACTCCCATGTAATATGTGTATCTCCCGAAAATCCAATCGGATATCTATGGCTTCCCGGACCTGCATAGCGCGAAAATGTCATTGGACGCCTGCCGCCTCTTTTATTATCGAGATAATGAAAATGATTAAAAATCCATAGCGGATCCAATCCTTCAACCTTGCAGTTGCTGCCCTGCTGCCAGTCAATCCACCAGAAATCCACACCTTCAGCCTCTCTCGGATGATGAAGATACTTAAAATATGCCTCCATAAACTTTGGGCTTGCCGGGTCACATACAACCGGGTCCTCATTTTCATAGTCCACGCCCATTTCCTTTGCCATATCAACATACATTTCTTCACAGCCCTGCACACCATCCGCAGGGTGTACGTTCAGGGTAGTATGCATTCCTCTGTCATGGAGCTTTCCAAGAAAGCGCTTCGGATCCGGGAAAAGCTTTTTGTTCCAAGTATATCCTGTCCATCCGCTTCCGTATTTAGGGTCCACATCAACCTGATGCCAGTCCATATCTATTACAGCTACCGTGAATGGGATATTCTTTTCATCGAATTTGTCCATCAGCTCCATATAGCTTTCTTCTGAGTATTTATAATATCTGCTCCACCAGTTTCCCAGTGCATATCGCGGAAGCATCGGAGTCTTGCCGCAAAGCCTGTAAAAATCATTGAGCGCCTGTTTATAATCATGTCCATATCCAAAGAAATACAAATCAGACACACCTTTTTTTCTTGGCTCAATCCATCCATCGTCAAGTAAAATCTGTGATTTACTGTCATCAAGAATTGAATATCCAAAGCGTGAAACGACACCGTGTCCAAGCTCAACCTCTCCGTTTACGTCATCAAGTGTACGCGCTGTACCCTGCAAATCATGCACCTTCTCGCCATAATGCCAGATGCTGTGATATGCGCTCAGGTTTCCCTTAATCTGTATACTCAGTCCGTGTGATGAGAACTCCTTCTCATTATATATCAGGTGCAGCATTGATGTATGAACCTCAATTCCATCAGCGTTACGCACCACATGATAGCCGGTCTTTGGAAAATCCCTGAACAATACTGTCTGTGTTGCCCTATCCTCGAATACGCCATCTTCACTGTATTCCAGACGGACAAGCGCCTCTGTCAGTAATGTAATCCTGTATTTTTCACCTATTATCATATTGTCCGATAATGCCACCGGACTTGTCTTTACTCTGTATATTTCCTGCATGAAATACTCCCTCTCATATAAATTACGCTATCCCTTGACAGCCGATGCCGCAATTCCTGCGATAAACTGCTTCTGGAAGAACAGATATATCAGTAAAACCGGTATGATAGATATTGCCGTTGCCGCAAAAAGTGCGCCATAATCTGTTGAATACTGTCCGTTAAACATCTTCAGACCAACTGCCAATAGCTGCTTTTCCTTGGTATTGATTACAAGATAAGGCCACAGATAGTCCTCCCATGTCCACAGGAACTGGAAAATTGCTATACTTGAAATTCCATTTTTCGCCATCGGAAATATAATCCTGTGAAAGATATAAAACTCATTAGCGCCATCCATTCTGGCAGCTTCAATAATCTCATCAGGGATGGTCTCAATGTGCTGCTTCATCATAAATATTCCAAATCCGCTGAACATAGCCGGAATAATAAGTGCCTTATAGCTGTCCATCCATCCGAATTTCTGAATCATAGTGTATTTTGGAATAATTGTTACACACCATGGAATCATCATAGTAGCCAATACAAAGCCAAATAGGATATTTCTGCCCTTAAACTTATATTTGCTTAATACAAAACCACAGATTGTACTGGTGTATACCACAAGCAGGGTTACAACAATCGTGATAAACAAACTGTTTCCAAAAAACCTCATGAAATTGAAATGCGAATTCATGCTGATGTAATTGTCTATTGTAAACTCTTGTGGAAGCAGATGTTGCTGCAACGCCATTATTTCCTTATTCTGCTTAAATGATGAGCATAGCATCCATATAAACGGATAAACTGTAACAATGCCCAATAATAGAAGGAATACATTTAAAACTATACTGCTTACTTTTTTTCTCATGATATTCTCCTCCTACTCTTCCTTGCCCGATACTTTGAAAGAAAGCACGGTAAGCACTGCGGTAATCACAAAAAGCACAAATGAAAGTGCTGATGCATATCCAAAGTTGTATTTGACAAAGGCCTCATCGTAAATAATGTAAGAAGCCAGATATGTTGATGTTCCCGGTCCACCCTCTGTCATGATGAGTATTTGAACATATGCCTGGATATACGAAATAATTGATGTAATGACTACAAAAAGTGTCATAGGCTTAAGCAACGGCAATGTAATGTATCTGAATTTCTGCCAGCCACTCGCTCCGTCAACCTGTGCTGCCTCCATGACATCTGCCGGAAGTGAGTACAGGCCTGCCATATACATGACAACCGCATATCCAAAATCCTTCCAGATGGTCATTATAATTACTGCAATCAGAGCAGTTTTGGGATTCATCAGCCAGTTGATATCGAGCCCGAATATTTTGTTGATGATTCCAATCTGTGGATTGTACATGAACTTCCATACAAATGCCACTGCAACCATAGGCGTTACTACAGGCATATAGTAAACTGCCCTGAAAAAGCTCTTATGCTTTATAAGCGTTGAATAAATAGCATACGCGATTCCCAGTCCCAGACCGACTCTGAAAACAATTACAACTACCGAAAAAATTACGGTATTGAACATTGATTTGCCGAACAATTTGCTCGTGAACACCTGCTTATAATTTTCCAGACCCAAAAACTTGTATGTTCCGCTTAACGGATTCCACTCATGAAAGCTTCCTGCAAATGCTATACCAATTGGTATTATCAAAAACACTATAAAGAAAACTACCATAGCTAAAACAACTATGTTTCTTAAAATTATTTCACTTTTACTTTGTAATGGATGTGTTTTTTTAAACATTAATAATCCTCCGTGGTGAATCTCTACATGTTATTTTGCAAACTCATATAGATTCTCGACTGACTGGAATGAACTGTTCTTCATATCCTTTATAATATCAGCCTGTGCCTTGTCTAAAGCCGTATCAATATCTACTCCATTGTAGAATATATCCTCTCCGGCCTTTTTCATATCCTCCTCAACACATGAAGGCATCGGACCCGGCCAGATGTAGTGGTCAATGTGCTCTGCAAGTACCTTAAGCGATGGGTTTTTAAGTATTTCCTCATTGTCTGCAAGGGATTTCTTTGCAGGGAAGGTACTCATAGCAAGATTGAAATCTACCTGAGACTCATCATCGCAGAGGAAAAACTTTACAAAATCCTGTGCAACTGCCTGCTGATCCTTTGGTGCTTTTTTGTTTACACCGAATGTTGACTCACCGTTATATCTATTGTATGCATATGGATTTCCGTCAAATGTAGGAATTTCAAATACGCCAAAATCTATATCGCTCCATGTGGTCTTAAGTGTATTGTAATAATGTCCCCACTGAATAACCATTGCCGACTGTCCCTGTCCAAAGCTGTCTGCGCATTTATCGCCAAAATCCTTTGAACCAATCTGATCCTTGTCGTACATATCAACAAGCATCTGCATTACCTTCTTCATGGCATCCGAATTGACATTAGGTGTCTTTCCATCCTCCTTAAAGAGGTTCTCACCAAGCTGATAATTAAGACCAAGCAGATAATTCTGGTGGAAATCATTATTGAAATTGAGTCCGGCCTGGACTATATTGTCTCCATCCTTGATTGTGAGCTTCTTTGCCACCTCAATCATTTCATCCCAGGTCTTTGGAATATCATCATCTGTTAATCCGGCTTCCTTCCACATCTCCTTGTTGTAATAAACAGAGCCTGTCATCATTCCGTAATCAATGTAATAAACCTTACCATCAATCACATGAGCGCTCACTCCATTGAAGTCCTGCTCCAAATCCTCAACAGGAATATCAAGCGGAGCCATATAGTTGATAAGATTCTCATGATAGCTGTTATGTACATCGAAGAGTGCCGGTCCGTCCTCACCATCGAGTGCCAGAGGAAGCTTTGTCCAGTAATCTTCCCATGGATTATCCACCAGGTTTATAGTTACATTAGGATGAATAGCTGTGTATCTGTCAATAACCTTCTGAAATAATTCATCGCTTCCCCACTCCCACAGGTCAATTGAGATATCCTTTCCATCATTAATCTCAACCGAAGGGTCATACTTCACCGTATCGCCAAATGGCTTTGTTGGTACCTTTATGTCCTTTTTAGCTGATGAAGC
>ULUV01056706.1_pt1 | contig 11115 bp, 9 predicted proteins | sample 1958921 | NCBI WGS metagenome assembly ULUV01 (sample SAMEA4835772, study PRJEB28245) | human gut metagenome | biome: gut microbiome; material: fecal sample | place: Denmark | collected 2008
CGCTCCAACCAAAATACTTAATATTGCATGAAGCATACTCATTAACAATCAATATTTATACCAGCTTTCACCCATTTATCCTGATGATTCCGTTATTTAATATTAATTTTATTATTGAGAATCAAATAATCAATAGCGCCAGCGGCCTCCCTTCTATCCATTATTCCCTGTTTGACGCGCAGGGACAAAACCTTTACCATCTTGTCTGCAAGAACCTTGTCCACCTTTCCCTGTTTTACGGCTTCCTGAAGGCGTGACAGAGATGCGCGAAAGACCTGAGCTTCTTCTTCCCTGGCAATTTTTGACTGGGCTTCATGTTCCGCCTGGTTGATGATTGTCTTGGCTTTGGCGCTTTGACGTTTATCCCAGGCGGCAGCTCCCGCCCTGGCTTTGGCTGAAGGGTCATAAGTGCTGGTAATTAAATCCCCACGATACCTGTTCCCATATTGGTCTGAAACGGAAATCGGGGTTATGCTGGTTCTAGTTGTAGGCGTTTTTCTGCTTTTGAACCGTTCAAACCTAGCTCTGGCGCTTCTGTCCCCTTTCCCGGAATGAGTGTAATAGCCACCCGCTCTTCCCGTTTCCAAAGTTCGAGCCAAAACATGTTCTCCCACCAGAAAGACTGTTCCAAATATGATTAATAAGGAAATAAAAACATTCATTTTTTGCCTGTTCTAACGGATTCCCAATCCGTACATTTATATCGAATAATGTAGAAAAAAATCTAACATATTTTTATGAATCATTGTTTATCATCTTTCATTTCCTTTTCCGTTCCTGTTTGATCTTTATAGCTGTTATCATCACATTTTAGACTTGTGTACGGATTGGGAATCCTCTGCTACAACGTTCTTCATGAACATACCGACTTCCTCTTTCCCCTCCGATACGGATCAGACAGGAATCCTCCTCATCCGTTCCCTGGGCATTCCTCCCATGGACGCTTTCCTTCTTCTAAAGGACCTCCTGGACACCAGCCGCGGAAGAGGCGACAGAATAACCCGGGCCAAACGATGCATACGGCTGGGAGGAGAGGCCCTTGCCGACAGGGAAACAAGCGTGCCGTTTTCCCAGGCTGTCCGCGCCAGCCTGGAAGCAAGAAAACACCGCCGGCCCCGCACCCTGCAGGAAATCCGCTATATGGCTGCCCGGATGATGAAAAAATGCCCGGAACTGGCAAGAAAACAGGTCCGTTCCATCACGCCGGAAGATTGCGAGCGTTATCTCCGCAAAAGCTTTTCCACTCCCCGCCAGCGGCACAAGGGGCGGCTGATCCTGAGCGGCATCCTGAATTTTTCCCTGAAGCGCGGGTGGTGCCGCAGAAACGCGGCCTTTCTAGTTCCTCCCCCCATCCTCAGGGAAAAACGCATCAGGGCCCTTTCCCTGTACGAGGCAAAACGGCTTCTCCACACCGCGGAACAGTTGTTCCACGGGGCATGCCTGCCGGCCTGCGCCCTGATGCTGTACGCGGGCATACGCCCCCACGAGGTCAAAAGGCTGACCTGGAAGAACATCAACCTGAAATCCGGCCTGGTTTCACTGGCGCCCAGCCATACCAAAACAGGCGGGAGCCGCCATGTTTCCATCCTTCCCGTGCTGGGCGCCATCCTCAGCCGGACGTCTTCCGCCGGTTCCCCCTCCCGTCCCGTTTGCCCGCCCAACTGGGAAAAGAAATGGATGGAAGTAAGGCGCCGGTCCGGCATCCTGAAAAAAAGCGGATGGGTGCAGGACGTGCTGAGGCATACCTACGCCTCCTACCACCTGGCCCATTTCTGCAATCAAAACCTTCTTCAGAAGGAGATGGGGCACTCCTCCCCCTCCCTGCTTTTGGCCCGTTATCTTAACATGGACGGAATCACCTCCGCAACCGGCGCCATGTTCTGGACGCACAGCTTCATTCCTCCCGCTCCGTTAAAGAAAAACTGACAAAAATCCGTCTGGAATTGCGCGGCCAAAGGCGGAGCAATCCCCTGCTCCATCAGACCGGAGGCGCATTTGTTTTGCCTTGAATCCAAAATAAGGCACAGTACAATCAGAATAATCACGCCGCCCTACGAAAGTATGTTTTGCCTTGAATCCAAAATAAGGCACAGTACAATGAAAGAAGCTAACACCCGTAAAATTATCCTGCCTCATGAAGCATAAACCACAATATAGATTCGCATGGAAGATTATCATGGCCTCTGTTTGCCTCGTTATCACGGCCGTTTTATCTTCATGTGATTCGAAAAACCATACTTCCGAAAAAGCATCCGGGACTTATGCAGAGTTTGTTGTCTTTGTAGATGACCGGGCCGTGATTATTGAGAAGGGTATTCCTGCTAAGGACATTACGACTAAGTGGGAAGGTGCTGGAGTTAAAGAAGTAATCATCTCTAAGTGGGATGATAGGGAAGAACGGCGAACTGTCACTCGTATCATAGGAAAGAACGTAACCACATTGGAGCAATGGAAATGACTAGCGAACTAGAAGAACATCGTAAACTCTTACGTTTTGCCTTGAATCCAAAATAAGGCACAGTACAATAAATAATAATATGAGCATTTATGATGACCGTTTTGCCTTGAATCCAAAATAAGGCACAGTACAATATTTGACAACTTGCTTTCTATTGCTAAAAGTTTTGCCTTGAATCCAAAATAAGGCACAGTACAATTTATAGGAAAACCAAGAATCTACTGTTCTTGTTTTGCCTTGAATCCAAAATAAGGCACAGTACAATATGACCCCCGGAACACTACTTATAGAGAGGGTTTTGCCTTGAATCCAAAATAAGGCACAGTACAATTAATTTTAGCAGGGGCGCAAGCGGCGTAAGTTTTGCCTTGAATCCAAAATAAGGCACAGTACAATAAAGGGTTCCTTCCTTCATAAACCCCATCCGTTTTGCCTTGAATCCAAAATAAGGCACAGTACAATTTTACACTTTTAACATACGTAAAGACGGCAGTTTTGCCTTGAATCCAAAATAAGGCACAGTACAATCCTTCCTCTCCCTCCCTTGCGCTGCTGACAGTTTTGCCTTGAATCCAAAATAAGGCACAGTACAATGCCGTCGTTTGTCTCAACAAAGACGTCACCGTTTTGCCTTGAATCCAAAATAAGGCACAGTACAATCCCGTGCCCGTGCAGGATTTATTTATCACGGTTTTGCCTTGAATCCAAAATAAGGCACAGTACAATGGAAATATAAAGGAATGTATACGCCTTTATGTTTTGCCTTGAATCCAAAATAAGGCACAGTACAATTCGTCTCGCTCGATATGTCTGTTCTCTTGGGTTTTGCCTTGAATCCAAAATAAGGCACAGTACAATTCACATTCCGCCGGCGTCAGATAGTAGCGGGTTTTGCCTTGAATCCAAAATAAGGCACAGTACAATAATCGGAAATAGTTTCCGCAAATAGTACCAGTTTTGCCTTGAATCCAAAATAAGGCACAGTACAATAATCGGAAATAGTTTCCGCAAACAGTATCAGTTTTGCCTTGAATCCAAAATAAGGCACAGTACAATCCGCTTCCTGCGCAATACGCAACCCCACTTGTTTTGCCTTGAATCCAAAATAAGGCACAGTACAATAGCGAAGCTTCTCGTTGTACCTGTCTTCCGGTTTTGCCTTGAATCCAAAATAAGGCACAGTACAATGAACCCGGTCTCCCATAGCATCAAGGGCTTGTTTTGCCTTGAATCCAAAATAAGGCACAGTACAATCATGCTTTCCTATAGCAAGTACACGGGGGCGTTTTGCCTTGAATCCAAAATAAGGCACAGTACAATATACTGTTTTTGGCGTATTGCTGCAAAGCCGTTTTGCCTTGAATCCAAAATAAGGCACAGTACAATGCAAGCTTTTTTGCAAGCGGACGAAGCAAAGGTTTTGCCTTGAATCCAAAATAAGGCACAGTACAATTATTGCCCAGCAGGGCGTGCAGATGGGATAGTTTTGCCTTGAATCCAAAATAAGGCACAGTACAATCAGGCCTGCCTTCACACCGTTGACGGCATCGTTTTGCCTTGAATCCAAAATAAGGCACAGTACAATAATCTGTAGTGGTCTCCGCGAAAAGGACGAGTTTTGCCTTGAATCCAAAATAAGGCACAGTACAATTGATTTTGAAGGACACACCTACTATGCTGCGTTTTGCCTTGAATCCAAAATAAGGCACAGTACAATCCGGGGTGTCGGTTTTCATGGAGAGGCTGAGTTTTGCCTTGAATCCAAAATAAGGCACAGTACAATATTTCCCGCATTTCCCCAGATTCCCGGCGCGTTTTGCCTTGAATCCAAAATAAGGCACAGTACAATATTTCCCGCATTTCCCCAGATTCCCGGCGCGTTTTGCCTTGAATCCAAAATAAGGCACAGTACAATCTTATTAAGTCCAGCCTAACTTATTAAGTCGTTTTGCCTTGAATCCAAAATAAGGCACAGTACAATAACACACCCCTATCTATTCCAACTGTCCGCGTTTTGCCTTGAATCCAAAATAAGGCACAGTACAATCCTGAAACATCTGCAACGTCCGGCGCAGCTGTTTTGCCTTGAATCCAAAATAAGGCACAGTACAATTGAGTGGTATGAAGCCTTTCCAACTACAATGTTTTGCCTTGAATCCAAAATAAGGCACAGTACAATTAGCGAAAACCGCATCCGGCTTTTCTTCTGTTTTGCCTTGAATCCAAAATAAGGCACAGTACAATACAGGGCGAAAGTATCTCCAGATGTCTTCCGTTTTGCCTTGAATCCAAAATAAGGCACAGTACAATTACCGGAAGAAATACGGTTGTCGTCTTCACGTTTTGCCTTGAATCCAAAATAAGGCACAGTACAATGAAGACGCATTAAGGGACGCAGTTAATGCCGTTTTGCCTTGAATCCAAAATAAGGCACAGTACAATATCCGGACATGGAAGGCGTCGACCGTTTTCGTTTTGCCTTGAATCCAAAATAAGGCACAGTACAATCTCTCAGCACTCCGTTTATTACGGAGCTCTGTTTTGCCTTGAATCCAAAATAAGGCACAGTACAATTCTCGTGTGTAGTCTCCTCTTCGGCGGCTGTTTTGCCTTGAATCCAAAATAAGGCACAGTACAATAGTTTGGCCGCGTGGCTGTGGATTCCGCCGGTTTTGCCTTGAATCCAAAATAAGGCACAGTACAATCAAGCTGGTACACAAAATACAGCTTCCCATGTTTTGCCTTGAATCCAAAATAAGGCACAGTACAATGGCGCGCGGCGGCGTGTGCGCGGTTCATTGGTTTTGCCTTGAATCCAAAATAAGGCACAGTACAATCGTCCGCTCCAGTCCGCTGTTACGGCGCGCGTTTTGCCTTGAATCCAAAATAAGGCACAGTACAATCATTTCCATCAATGATTACAACCGGAACTTTGTTTTGCCTTGAATCCAAAATAAGGCACAGTACAATTGGGTTGCATGGCGTACCGTTCCCGTGACAGTTTTGCCTTGAATCCAAAATAAGGCACAGTACAATCATCGGTGAATAGGCCGCCTTCTTTGCGCAGTTTTGCCTTGAATCCAAAATAAGGCACAGTACAATAATATCCAATATTCCCTTTACCAAGTATTAGTTTTGCCTTGAATCCAAAATAAGGCACAGTACAATCATACTGCCTGAAAGCTTCCAGTCAGCAGCGTTTTGCCTTGAATCCAAAATAAGGCACAGTACAATCAAGAAGCTCTTCATATCTTGTCCGGGGATGTTTTGCCTTGAATCCAAAATAAGGCACAGTACAATTAGGGTAGCAATTTCCCCCGTAGGTAGGATGTTTTGCCTTGAATCCAAAATAAGGCACAGTACAATTTCATCCACGGAGGCGCAGCCGACGATGCCGTTTTGCCTTGAATCCAAAATAAGGCACAGTACAATAGATACTGTGCCTTATTTTTATGTTCAGCGACTTATAAAAAAATACGGCGTCCGATATTTTTACCAGAGGAGCATCTGCTGAGGCAGGGAAACCTCCTGTCGGGGACAAGACCTGCCATGAAAAACGAACATCTTATCCCACTGGATATTCGTAACGAAAAGACAGCGGACAGAACCATCAGGCGGTATCATTTTCTGGATTCTGCGGGAGTGGGTAGCCATTCTTTCCTGAGTAACGCACGCGCGGGCATAGACGCTATACTGAATCATCGTATAGCCGTCTTCTAAAAGAGCCTTACGGAAATATTGATAGTTTTTTTTATCTTCCGGCGTGGTTGTGGGAAGATCAAAGAACACAACTAGCCAGCCCATTTTATAGTTGTCATAAGCCATGGTTCATACGGTCCGGATTGTCCGGCAAGAACTGCTTTGCGGAAACTGCGGCAAACGGCCTCTACCGCCGCTTTCAACGGCAGCTGTTTATCCCGGTACATGACAGAAGCCTGCAAGGTGGCTGTAATATGTTGCCTGAACTCACGGGTGATTTCTCCTGCTCTCTCTTCTGTTTTTCCTTCCCGCAGGCACAAATGAATCCAACGGGCCACATTGGCGTCAAAGGCAGGCCTGAAGGGTTCCATCAGATCATAAGCCAAAGGCGCTGCATGTTCCCGGGATTGATGAAAAATGCCGAAGCAGGGATCCAGCCCCAGAGCAAAGAGATATTGCAATATGCAAGACAACAGAATAGCGTACGCATAGTTGAAGAGGTTATTAAACCCCTCCTCATGACGTCCCCTGCGAAAATCGGAGTTTGCCCATGTATCCGCAAATACGCTCCAGAACAGGCGGGCGCACTCTGCTTCCCTCGCCGTCTTTTCCGTCACGGCCATTCTCTTCAGCTCCGCAATGGCGGGATGATGCGGATTCCATGCTTGGGCCAGAGCCGTCTGATTCCCACACTTGGCATCCAAAGTCTTTTGCCAAAGGCGGTTCCGCAAACGGGCCGGCATATCCGCCAGATGTCTTAGCAGACCGGTATCCGTAGACCGATCCGCTGGCAGGAGCAGCACGGCAGGCCTGTAGCTTTCACACAGCACAAATCCTATTCTCTTCCTGGCCAGTTCTATCAGCAAATTGCTCGTGAGCGTCGCCTTAAAAGAACTGAGCACAACAGCCCCCACATCCTCCAGCGGAATCGTCCGGGGAGAATTCTCTCCATCCGCGCATCTGAGTTGGCCCTTGTCGCAGCTCAGATGGCATGTATAGGCATCTATGCTTAGAATATGGTATGACATGTAAAATGCCTTATCGTGGAGTTCCCGTATAAGAAGTAGGGTATCTTTTCATCTGGTATTTTTTTAATAAAGAAATGAGATCTACTTCACGCCAATTACATTCATGCGTCTTATTTTTAGGTACAGCGCAATGCGCTCTCTGAAGATCTAATTTTACGCCACCTTTTGAATCCTGTATGGATTCAATTCTCCATACACCTGCATGCTTGGGATCTTTAGACGAGGTTAAATGAATCAACATGCCTTTTTTCAAAATGCGCACCGGCTTGCCGCCGTTCTGTTCTTTCAGGGCCATGATTCGCTTAAACACCTTAATATGTCTGATCACCACCGGCTTGGGATCTAACGCCACTCCATAATTGCCATCAATTTCTATGGCTGCCTTAAGAGCCTTCAATTTTGACGGGCCTTCCGGAAACACTCCGACCAATTTGCTTGCTTTTACCTGATTTTTTTTCTTCTTCCCATCTTTCTTTTTGGAAAGAGAAACCATGGCATCCTCCCCGCTTCCATCAACAGAAAGCACTCTCTGCATGGTTTCCTTGAGTAAAGCGCCGCCCATGTCTGCAGGGACATGCTGAATGACCCTCTGCTCCATCAATTGTTCACGAATATTTTCTTTAAGAGAGGCGGAAAGATCACGCAACATCATGCGTCCATCATCATTCAGGACATAATGACGCTGATTCGCAACAGGCCTGACTTGAGGTATCAGTTTTTCCGGAATTCGGCGCATGGCAAGAACACGTCTCAGCAAACCATTATGATGAGCGGGTATGATATAGGGAATAAGCCCCAGCACACAGGCATCCAAGGCATGATGCAAATGAGTGAGAGAACGCAGGTTTTCCTTAAGAATCTTGCCGGAGTCCGGGTCGGCAGCTTCCGGGCATAATTCCTTAAAGACCCCAAAAACATCCCACGCCTTGCGAACTTCAGCAGTAACAGCGCCGGGAATCATGTCGATGTGCGCATCCGGCAGAGAGGTTTTAATAGACTTGCATGCCAGTTTCATCAGGTGGGAACTCTGCGTCATCATGCCTTCCGTCATGCCTATTTCCTTCATGGCATCGTGATTTTGTAATTGATGCCTATGGGACAATCCCCTCACCATCAGTAAGGCCTTGCGCTTCTTTTTGCGCTTGCGGTCATCTTCATGCCACTTCTTGTCGTCCAACTTCTCAACAAATTCCCTATAATTATTAAAGGAACAAATATGCAGGTTCGTTCGTCCCGTAACCGGCTTACCCTGCTCCTGCTCCACAAAATCGTACCCGGTACGCTGACCTTTCATCTTGTTAACCTCTTTCCTCGTGAGAACCAGAGAAGAAAGCGCGTTAGACTGCCGGAAAGAATAGGGGACGATATGTTCCATCTCCATATTTTCCAGCTCATGAGTGCCATACCGCTCACCGGTAAACGGGCATGTCCAGTTCATGTCCATGGCGATGCGGCACTTGCGTATCAGATTGGCAGAAAGCGCTTTCCCCGGTAAATCCCGTTTTAATTTATTGACGGCTTCCGTATGGCTTTTCTGACGCAGATTCAGTTCTGTCTGAATCTTTTTGCTGCCCATGCCGGAAAACGTTGTCAGCTCCTTGCCAACTTCCACACAAATGCGGGAAATTCTGTCTTTTTGCCCGTCGGCGAAATCCTGAATCAAATCTTTCAGCAAGCGATCCAGAATCAACATACGGTGACGGACAAGGTGGTTGTTGGTCATCGTATCAAGACGGCGTTCTTTCTGGTATTGATTCACGGAAGAATCCGCGTCAAGGAGGCAATACAGACAACCGTCATGCGCTTTCAGTTCCCCATCCGGATGCGCTTCTCCCCGGGCAGGACGCGTCGGGTCTTCCCCGTCAAGGGTTTCTTCCACAACTTTTTTCAAGACGGGGCGGGCATACGGCGCTCGTCCCGTCGCATACCTGGGTTTTAACGGCGTGGCGGCATAATCCGGATCTGTCTTCTTGGCTTTCTTTCGATTGGCCTGTTGATGGCGTTCTTTCTCTATCTTCTTTTCCAACGCCTCGACAGATTCCCCACGGGACTTAAGCAAATTCAACAAATAATTCGGGGTAACGGACTTCCCGCGACGCAGACGATTGGCGGCAAGCCGGTAAACAGATGGAGAAAGAGTTTCCCCGATGCCGCTTCTTTTCAGAACTTCCACGGCAGGATCCAGGTAAAGAGCCTCTTCGCTGTCAGGATGCAAAGTAAAATAGTTGGCTACATTAGTCTCTGTCTCTCCCAGACGAGAAGAGATGGCCTTCTCCAGAGACGCTTTGGTCAACTTTCCTTCCTGTCGGGCCTGATTCATCAATTCTCTGCGTATCTCTGCAGAAAGAGGCTCTCCGTCCGCACGGATGTTACATAAAATCCGGGCCATGCGGTATTCATAAAATTCCGGGCAATTCGCCGTCGGAACCTTGGATAGTTTTTCTGCCCGTTCACGGGCATTTTGCTCAGAATTTCCTTTCTTTAGCTCAGCTTCGTACACCTGAGCCCACGAGACAGGGCAACGGCTGATGATACGGTTATCAAAACGGGGGATTAACTGACCGAACAAAAGACTCCCACGATAACACCGGGCCAATTTTATCCCGTAATGAATCAACACGCCGCGTTGTTTCGTTGTCAGGGGATGATGCTGGGCAATCAACTCCATGATTTCCGAAGTCAGCCCCGGAATCAGAGGCGCGGAAAGCTCCAATATACGTCGTACTTCCTTTTCCACGATTAAACGGGGAAAAGCGGTATTGAGATTTTTATAAGCCGGCGTTGAAACATTCATCGGAGCATCCGCTTTGCCCTCTTCCAGTTTCAATTCCCGGCAAATGGTTTCCGCCATGGTCGCCGTCCCATGTTTATCCATCAAATCTTGAGCATGCTTCACTCTCTCGGTATCCTCCCCGTTCCCGCCATCTTCTGAAAGGCTGTTAGACCATGAGGCATTATTGTCGTACCCTCTGTTATGAGCATACCAGCGGAGAACATGCCAAAGCTCAATCGGGGCGAGAGTTCGATGCCCTTTTAACGCTTCTGACGCCAAATAAAAGGGAGCGGGGTGCCCGGAAGTTTCTTTCATTTCCGGCGTGATGATTTGCGCCTGAACCAGCAATCTGCCGATACGATCGATGCGAACGCGCCGGGAGCGGATATTGCGTCTCAAACGTCTGTATTCACGCCTTTTAAATGCCTGACAATCATCTTTCGGAAACAGAACCGTACCGCAACCGCAAACCGAGGGATCCGCATCATCATGGGATGCGGAAGCAATGACAGCCCATCCAATGGATGCATAACCAATATCAAACGAAAAAGTGAGAGAACGCGACATCACAAAAAAACTGCTTTAATTCATATTATATGCCAATATTGCATTCCATCAAGTATTTTAAAAATTATTCCATTCAGAAAAAAACAGTTGACAAAACATCTGAACATCACTTTAATTCCCAACGGATTCAAGACAAAATTTGAAATGCAAACCGATTTTCCTGACTGCCAGCCAGTCACACCGGTAACAAAAGCATTTTTATCAAACTGCCATGTGTTTCAGCACATGGCAGTTTTTATACCTTCTGAAAGTTCGAAAGACTGACAAAAATCCGTCTGGAATTGCGCGGCCAAAGACGGACAATCCCCTGCGCCGGGAGCATCCGGCGCCCCTCTTTTTCCAACCTTTCCGCCATTTTCCAACCATGCCAGCAACCAGCCCTCCCCGCGCCTGGGCCGAAATCGACCTCGGGGCCATCCGCCATAACCTGAATGTCGTCAAGCAGGCGGCCAAAGGGGAATATTACATGCCCGTCGTGAAGGCAGGCGCCTACGGCCACGGGCTGGAACAGGTTTGCCGCACGCTGGATTCGGAAGGCATCGCTTTCTTCGGGGTGGCCAATGTGGGGGAAGCCCGGCGCATCAGCCAGG
>ULUV01023132.1_pt1 | contig 11083 bp, 10 predicted proteins | sample 1958921 | NCBI WGS metagenome assembly ULUV01 (sample SAMEA4835772, study PRJEB28245) | human gut metagenome | biome: gut microbiome; material: fecal sample | place: Denmark | collected 2008
TCCTTTAGTGTAAAAGTTATTAAAAATTTCAAAAGAGTGTTTTTAGTTAATCTTAATTACTCTCTCTGACTGTGGGTTATTAAGCTCTTTTAAAGCATTGCCCTCAACCGTAAAAAACTCTACCTTGTCAGATTTTCTATCAGTTAACGAAAAATAAGCTCTTTCTGAGGATTTAGGAAAAAGTGAAGCAATGTTATAAGAATGAACACGCAATGTGGGATTATCAGATGCCATTCCGCAATTATGTTCAGGATCGATATGCAGTTTGGATAAACCAACAAGGCCAAGGCCTGAGTCTTTTAATAAAGACTCACGAACTGTCCACAATAAAGTAAAAAACTCTCTTTGCTCCTTTTCAGAGAGTTTGAAAATACAGTTTTTCTCAGGATCGGTTAATACCTTTTTACACAAACCATGAAAGTTTTTTCGTTCTTTGACGCACTCAATGTCAAATCCCATCTCAATGTTACTAAAAGCAACTCCGATATAATTTCCCGAGTGCGAAAAATTAAAAAATAAGGAAAGCGACGGATCAAAATACGGCTTACCGTGAGATCCAAAAGACAAAGAAGGAATATCATTTAAAGCATAAAACGATTTTAACGCAAGGCGCAGCAACACCCGGCTTGCTAAGAATGTCTTTTTCTTTTTAGGTTGAAAATCGCGAGCTATTTCATGATCGCTTTGCGGTAGGGAAGCAACAGACACAAGAAGACTGTCTAAATTAGAAATGACAACTTTCACTTAATGTCTATTCCTTATTTTCTTTACCGACATTAGCAAAAAGAGCAGCATCTGCCGCAGCCTCTTTCTTTGAAGAAGCTCCCTGTCCCTCATCGGCGACCGTTTCTTTTTCGGCGACGGCTTTCTTTTTACGCTTAAAGAACTTTACGAAAACGGCAAGCATCAAAGCATACAAAACAATCGAGAAAACTATAGCGAAAATCAGGTTATGCTTAATAAACAAATCGGTCTCAAGACCGAGACTTATAAGGATATCGGTGCTTTTTACCAAAAAGGCGATTCCTGCGGCAAAGAGCGCATCACCGATCAACATACTGACGATGCCAAGGCGCATATGACGTGGAATAAAGCAGGTGATAATGCCTAAAACAAAAAGGCAGGCGCCTGAATATAAAAAGAATCTTTCAGCTGCTAATATCATAAAAAACATGCTTTTTTTGCTATGATCTCTTTTATAAGTATAGCATTTAAAACAGTTAATTAGGATAAATCCATGTTAGTCTGGAACGGCGATCCGATTGCTTTTTCCATAGGGCCCGTCGTAATCCGTTACTACGGATTATTTTTTGCTTTAGGCTTTATTATCGGCTATTTCATTATGCAGTTTCTGTTCAGAAAAGCCGGTTATAAAACTGAAGATTTAGATAAGCTTTTAACCTTTCTATTCATCGGTACGATCGTCGGTGCGCGTTTAGGCCACTGTCTTATTTACGAGCCGCAGTTTTATTTATCGCATCCTCTTGAGATCTTAAAAATCTGGCATGGGGGTCTTGCAAGCCACGGCGGGACTATAGGCGTACTTTTAGCCATTTACATTTTTGCAAAGCGCTGCCATTACCGTTTTTTAGTTATTGCCGACATGCTGTGCATTCCCGTAGCTCTTGTCAGCACCTTCATCCGTCTTGGCAATTTCATGAACTCGGAAATTTTAGGCAAGTACACCGACAGTCCTTTGGGCATTGTGTTTGCCCGCATCGGCGACACCATGCCGCGTTATCCTGCGCAGCTTTTTGAAGCCTTTGCCTATTTTATAATTTTTATAATTTTGACTCTTGCCTACTTTTACGTTAAAAAACGCGGTCCCGGCTTTATCCTCGGACTTTTATTCATATTAATTTTCTCAGCCCGCTTTATTATTGAGCCGTTTAAAGTCGAACAGGCTGATTACACCACCGGAATTGCCCTAAATGTCGGGCAGATTTTAAGCATTCCGTTTATTATTTTAGGAATAATCCTTATTATCTATTCACGACACAAGCGTCTAAATTAAGAAGGTAGCAACATGTCCCTTGAAATCGTTATTCTTTCAGCAGGCAAAGGCAAGCGCATGCATTCTGACTTGCCTAAAGTTTTACATAAAGTTGCAGGCAAAAGCATGCTTAGGCATGTTATCGACACCTCTTTAACTTTAGACCCTCTTAAAATCCATGTCGTAGTAGGACACGGCGGAGAAATCGTAAGACAGTCTCTAACCTCTTTACCGCAAGAGATTTTCTCAAAAATAAATATCGTCGAGCAAAAAGAACAATTAGGTACGGGACATGCAGTCAATACCGCCATGCCCTGCGTACAAAAAGATTCAAACGTCGTCGTCCTTTACGGAGATACTCCACTTACACCAACAGACGATCTTAAAGCTTTGCTTAAGGCCTGCCCCAAAGACGGAATGTGTCTTCTTACCGCCATTGCCGATAATCCTTTCGGCTACGGACGCATCGTAAGAAATAACGACGGCCTGATTGAAAAAATCGTCGAAGAAAAAGACGCGAATGCTCAAGAAAAACTTATAAATGAAGTAAATACCGGCATGATGGCAGCACCTGCCTGCGTATTTAATGAATATTTGCCCAAGCTTAATAATGAAAATGCCCAAGGCGAGTATTACCTTACCGATTTAGTCGCCCTTCTTCGCGCTGACGGAAAAGAAGTAAATCCGGTAAAGGCACCGGAGTTTTCGGTATTATGCGGCGTCAACAACAAAGTTCAGCTTAGCTTTATCGAAAGGCTCTATCAGGAAAGAGCAGCAAAAACCTTACTTGAGGAAGGCGTAACTCTTGCCGACCCCAAGCGCTTTGATCTGCGCGGCACTTTAACTCACGGTAAAGATGTCTTTATTGATGTAAACGTCATTATTGAAGGCAACGTAATTTTAGGCAATAACGTTATCATAGGTGCCGGATGCGTGCTAAAAGATGTTTCAATAGGCGATGACAGCATCATTTCCCCTTACACCGTCATGGAAAAATCTAAGCTCATGCGCCATACCACCATAGGACCTTTTGCAAGACTGCGCCCTGGCAACGTACTTGAGGATGAAGTTCATGTCGGCAACTTCGTTGAGGTAAAAAATTCTCATATAGGCTTTGGAACCAAAGCAGGTCATTTAAGCTATTTAGGTGACAGTGACATCGGAACTGATGTTAATATCGGCGCCGGAACCATCACCTGCAATTACGACGGCGCCAACAAGCACCGAACCACGATTGAAGATGAGGTGTTCGTCGGATCCGACACTCAGCTTGTAGCCCCTGTTACCGTGCGCAAAGGCGCCACAATCGGCGCCGGTACCACCGTAACCAAGGAAGTTCCCGAAAAAGCTTTGGTCATTACGCGCGTAAGACCTATTTACTTTAAAAATTACCAGCGCCCTGTCAAAAACAAGAAATAACGAAAAAGGATAAAAACCATGTGCGGAATTGTTGCAGCCATTGCTCAAAGAGATATCGTAGACATTTTACTTGAAGGTTTATCCCGCCTTGAATACCGCGGATATGACTCGGCAGGTCTGTGCGTCATTCATGACAATGACTTCAAGCGCGTACGCGTCACCGGCAAAGTCTCGTCATTAAAAGAAGCCGTAAGCAAAGAGTCTTTTTCTGGCTCTTTAGGCATCGCTCACACCAGATGGGCAACCCACGGCCGTCCTTCGGTTGAAAACGCCCATCCGCATATAAGCGGTGATTTTGCCCTGGTGCATAACGGCATTATTGAAAACTTCAAAGAGATTAAAGCCAAACTTGAAAAAGAAGGTTTTGAATTTCACTCTCAAACCGATACCGAGGTCTTGGCTCATTTAATTTCTTATTACGCCCAAACCGAGTCCGACACCAAAAAGGCATTGCGCCTTGCTTTAAACGACGTCGAAGGCACCTACGGCATCGCGCTTATCAACAAACACGAGCCTGATACTTTATACACCGCTCGTAAAGGCTCTCCTATCGTTATCGGATTAGGCTTCGGAGAAAACTTCGTCGCCTCCGACGTGTTGGCGCTGCTGCCCGTGACACAGCGCTTTATCTATCTTGATGATGATGAAATCGCAGTTTTAAAGCGCAAAGAGCTTAAGATTTACGACAAGGACTTAAAGCCTATCGAAAAAACCGTCAAAGAAAGCGAGCTTGACGTCTACTCGGTATCAAAAGGCCCGTACCGCCACTTCATGCAAAAAGAAATTTTTGAGCAGCCGCGAGCAGTTGCCTATACTTTCGAACGCCGTATCGAAGAAGATAACGTCAGCTTTGAAGCTTTCCTCGGCACTGATGAAAACAGTTTTAAGGATGTGGACAACATTCAGATAGTCGCCTGCGGTACCTCATATCACGCAGGACTTGTCGGCAGATTCTTCCTTGAAAATCTCGCCAAGGTGCATACGGAAGTTGAAATCGCTTCAGAGTATCGCTACCGCAACAGCATCACTTTGCCAAATTCTCTTCTGGTAACTTTATCCCAGTCAGGCGAAACCGCCGATACTCTTGCCGCTTTAAGAAAAGCCAAGAATTCAGGATATAAAGGCTCACTTGCCATCTGCAACGTTCCGGGCTCATCACTTGTAAGAGAATCGGATTACGTATTTTTAACCAGAGCCGGTGCTGAAATCGGTGTTGCCTCCACCAAGGCTTTTACCACTCAGCTTATCGCTCTTATTCTCCTTGCAATCCGCATCGGACGGGTAAAAGGGACTTTAAGTAAAGAGCAGGCCGTTGAAATAATTAAAGAGATTAAAAAGCTTCCCGATGAAATCAGCAGTGCGCTTAAAACAGCTGCTACCGTTGAAAAACTTGCCGAAGAATTTGCAGGAAAACATCACTGCCTCTTCCTGGGCCGCGGTGAAATGTATCCTATAGCTCTTGAAGGCGCCTTAAAGCTTAAAGAAATAAGCTACATCCATGCCGAAGGCTATGCCGCAGGTGAATTAAAGCACGGACCGATTGCTCTTATCGACGCTTCAATGCCGGTTGTGGTTGTGGCTCCTGACAACGAGCTTATCGGCAAACTTAAATCCAACATTGAAGAGGTAAAGGCCCGCGGCGGTATTTTATACATCTTCACCTCAGACAAAACCGCAATCAAAGAAGATGCCACCACCCGCGTCATCAAGCTCAAAGTATCAGGACAATATTTGCAAAGCGTGATTTACACCATACCGCTGCAGCTGCTTGCTTATCACGTAGCACTAATTAACGGTACGGATGTTGATCAACCTCGCAATTTAGCGAAGTCCGTCACAGTTGAGTGATGAAAAAACAGAAAAAGCGCAGGTTTTCGCCGAATCTACGGTAAAATCATGTGCTTTTTCATAAATTTAACATTTTTAAGGTGTAATGAAAGAATCCCATGTAACTTTAAGCGAAAAGATCGCTTTCGGTTTGGGCGCCATGAGCAAAGACATCATTTATTGGTTCATCGGCGCTTATCTGATGCTGTACTTTACCGATTTTTACGGATTATCCGCAGCATTTATCGGTTTTATTTTCTTAATAGGCAAAATCGCCAACGCTTTTCTCGATCCCTTTTTAGGCTACGCGATAGATAACACCGCTGCGCGTTTTAGTAAATTCAAACCTTGGATCATCATCGGCAGTCTGTTAACCGCCGCGTCGGTTATTTGCCTGTTTTATAAACCGAATCTTCAAGGATCCGATCTTACTTTATACGGTCTTAGCTTTTATTTTCTTACCATCATCGCTTATTCGCTGATGGATATACCGTTTTGGTCATTAATTCCTAATTTCGGTACTGTCGGCAAAGATCGCCTAATCATGACCGCAATTCCCCGTGCCATGACGGTTGTCGGCGGACAGTTCATTCTTATTTTCGGGTTATTTTTAATCGGCAAGCTTACATTTAACGCAGAGCATGACTTATCAGAAGGATTTTTCACGCTTGCCGCCGCCTGCGCATTATTTTTCGTAATAACTCAGTTTTTAATGTGTTTTACCCTCAAAACGCGCCGACAAAAATTTAAATACGCTAAATTCTCAGTAAGTAAAGCCTTTGAACTTATAACCAAAAACGATCAGCTGCTAGCTACCGTTTCTATTATGGTTTTGCAGCAAATTGCCATCGGAATCGTCAACAGCTCACTTATTTTCTATTTCCTCCAAGAGCATGTAATTACCGCCAAGCATTTCACTCTCATTATGTCAGGCGGTGCCGTAATTCAATTTTTAACGTATATTTTGTTGCCCAAAATAATCGGCATTATTTCCCGCAAAGCCGCATTTTATATATCAGGCATTTTGATGTTATGCGGTTTTATTTCCATGATTTTCCTGTCACTTACGACCGGTAACCCGATAGTACTGTGCGTAAGCTTCTGCCTTGCCAATTGCGGTATGGCTCTTATGATTGGAATAACAACTTCAATGCTTGCCGACTGCGTTGATTACGGTGAATTTAAAAACGGCATCCGCTCTGAAGCCCTAATCTTTTCACTGCAAACATTCTCTGCAAAATTAGGCACCGGCATTGCCCTTTTCATGTCCGGTCTTTCTATATCCGCGGCAGCTTACATTCCCCGTGAAATCACATTCGTTCATCAGGAGTTCAGCTTCCGTCTGGCTCTTGTCATCGTCTGTCTGCTTATTTTAATTTCGCTTTGGATCTATAGCCGTTACTACAAGCTAAACGGCATTTTGTTCAAATCCATGCTTTCCACCCTTGAAAAACTAAGAACTTCAGACGGAATGATTCATGACACGCAAAGACTTATCCGTTATGCAATCGATGAAAATAACGTACTGCTAAAGCTTAAAGGAGAAACATTAGAAGAGGTTTTAAGTCCGCTTGTGTCCTGTCTTGCCCGCAGTGGTGTTATCTCATCTATTTCAGAATTCAGATCCGAGCTTAATAAAAGGCTAAAAGTTACTCCTTGCGGCATTGCTGAAGGTATAGCCATTCCGCACGCCCGCGGCGAATGCGTGAAACGACCGGCTATTGCCATTGCCGTTTTGGAAAAACCTCTTGATTTAGGATCTTATGACGGTAAAAAATGCGATCTTATATTTTTAATCGCAAGTCCTGATGACGGACAAACCCATTTAAATCTTTTAGGTCGTTTATCATTGGTTTTAAACGAGCAGGGATTTGCCGATTCACTTCGTCATGCCGGAACCGCGCGCGAAGTTGTTACGCGCATTGCCCGTTATGCCCAACACTTTGATTAATTATTTTTGTAAATTTTATGCTGTTTAAAAAACTTATTGCTTTAGCTGCCATCGTGTCTTTATCTTTTTGCGCTCAAGCTTCAGATAAAAAACTTCAAGTTTGCGCCACCGCGCAAATGTACAACGCTCTTGAAGCACTTACGCCTAAAGTTCCGGTTGAATTTGATGCTCACTACACTACCGCATCCAATATCTATACCGGAATTATCAATAATAAGTTAAAGTGCGATGTCATAATAAGTCCGGATGAAAGACTGCCTATTAGTCTCATTCGTTTAAATAAGACCTCCCCTGCATCCTTTATTCCCTTTACCCGCGCCAAACTTATTCTTTGGTCAGCTAATCCGCGCTTATTTAACGGTAATATTTCTGCAATTTACTCCAAAAAACTAAAATCACTGGCAATTCCTGACCCAAGACTTACCCCTGTGGGTTTTGCCGCAAAGCAAATCGTCTCTAACAAAGGATTTCCGACAGGATATCTGAAAAATAAAATTTTCTATCCTGAGCACGAATACCAAGTCCATTCCATGGTTGCAAACCAAAACGTGGAAGCAGGTTTTATAACCCTCCCTTTAATAAGCTCCAAAACCAGAATGGCAAACGGTTCATACTGGGTAGTTCCGCGCGGATATTATCCTGATATTCTTTACTACACTTTAATTATTGACGACTCGCCAAAACGCGATGACGCGTTGGTCTTCACCCGCTTTTTAAGAGAAAGTGATGAAGCACAAACCCTGCTTGAAGCTTTCGGCTTCGGATCATTAAATCCTACGGAAAAAGGTCAACTTGATTTACGTTTACCGGGTTGGCAGAGTAAATAAGCTTACAAACACTGTTTCATCTTTATTTGAGCCTTTCATGAAAACTAAGGCTCATTATTTTTATTTATTCTTAAATCAACTTTCTATAGATTTATCTTTGTTTTTCAACAAATCATTAACGCTAACTATTTAAGTTTTAACACTTTCTTCAGATGAACATTATGAATAGTATTGTATGTGTTTGTAACGCAAAACATTTTCAATTATAGTTAAGACATGATTCATTTAGTGTAGAAGTTCAAAGATGTCAGCATTATTACAAGTTCGCATTGATGAAACGTTAAAAAAACAAGCACAAGAAGCAGCAAAGGCAATGGGCCTTGATTTAACATCCGTGATCCGCATGTGTTTAACACAAATGGTTAATCTTCGTAAGTTGCCTTTTACTCCTACTGCTGATTCTTTTTACTCTAAAGCCAATCGGGAAGCTTTGGATCACAGCATTTGGTCTTTAAACAATGAAGAAAAAGTCACAAAAACAATGCAAGAGTTAAGAGCTTTGGAGGAATAACTGAATATTATCTTTTCTAAAGCAGCATGGGACGAGTATCTGTATTGGCAGCAAACAGATAAAAAGGCATTAAAGAAAATAAATAACTTAATTGAGGCTATAACAAGATCTCCATATGAAGGAGCGGGGAGCTCTGAACAATTAAAATATGAGTATTCGGGATATTGGAGCAGACGAATCGACTTAAAGAATCGCTTAGTTTTCGTTGTAAAAAACGATTGCTGTGAAATTATCCAATCTAAAGAGCACTATTAACATTAGGAGCTTTTTTATCGGATAAAAACCGTAGTGCAATCCAACAAAAAAACCGATCCTACATTTACGCAAGATCGGTTTTAATTTTTCTTAAATATCTATTAATTAACTATCTATTACTTCATCAAATTCGGCAAGAACATAGTGATCTGTGGAATGAAAGTAATCAAAGTCAAAGTACCGATAGTCAGGAAGATAAACGGAACGATGCCTTTTAACACGACTTCAAGCTTCGTATTGGAAATACGAGCCGCCACGAAGAGCGCCATGCCCAAAGGCGGGGTAATAAAGCCGATGGCAAGGTTTGCGACCATGATAAGGCCGAAGTGAACCGGATCGAGACCTAAAGAAACGGCAACCGGTAAAAGGATCGGAGCCAAAATCAAAATTGCAGGGGTCTGATCCATAAAGCATCCGACGATAAGCAGCATGATGTTAATCAAAATTAACAAGACAATCTTGCTGTCGGTGATCTCAAGCAATGTTTGAGTTACAAGCTGCGGAACCTGCTCTACGGTTAAAATCTTGGAGAAACCGGTCGCGCATGCCAAAATTACCATAACGGTACCGGTCGTGCAGCATGAAGTGGCAATTGCTTTAAATAAGCCTTTTGCATCAAGCTCGCGGTGAATGAAGGCACCGCAGATAAATGCATACAAAGCGGCGATTGCGGCAGCTTCGGTAGGAGTGAAGATACCGGCGTAAATACCGCCTAAAATGATGATCGGGTTAATTAAAGCCCACTTGGCTTCCCATACGGCATCCCATGCTTTTTTACCGGAGAACGGCTCACTGTGTCCCTTATATCCTTTTACCTTGCAGTAAATATAGGAATAGAGCATCAAAGCGCCGCCGATTAAAAAGCCTGGGAAAAATCCGCCCATAAACAAAGAGGTAACGGAAGTTCCGGTAGAAACACCGTAAAGCACCATCGGAATAGACGGCGGAATAATTACGCCGATAGTTCCGGCCGTTGCGACTAAGGCCAAAACGAAAGAGCGCTTGTAGCCAAGCTCGATCATGGTAGGAATAACCATGGAGCCTACGGCAGCCACGGTTGCAGGACCAGAGCCTGAAACGGCGGCAAAGAACATGCAGACTAAAACGGTAACGATTGCAAGACCGCCGGTGATGCGTCCGAAAAAGACGTTACAGACATTTAAAATTCTGCGGGATACGCCGCCGGCTCCCATCAAGTCGCCAGCCAAAATAAACAAAGGAACAGCCAGAATCGGGAAAGAATCGCAGCTAATTACCATCTGCTGAGAAAGAGCATTAAGGCTTAATGTCTCTCCGGTAAGTAAAGCCGCAAGAGTGGACAAGCCGATTGCAAGACCGACCGGCATATTTAAGATCAAAAAGATCGCAAGAGAAACTAAAAGAACTGTTGATGCCATCTTGCTACTCCCTACTGCTCAATCTCGGCATTAGGATCACCTTCGCCGTCTTTTAAATGCTTAATATGGTAAATAATTCCCTGAATCAGGCGAATGGATGCCAATCCGAAGCCTACGATAGGAGCTAAATACACAATCCACATAGGAATACGCATTGCAGGTGATAACTGTCCAATCATAAGCTGAGTCTGAACCATGCCCCAACCTAAATAAATTACGGCTATAGCAAAAACCAATGAAAGAACGTCACCTAAGATAACTACGTACGGACGAAGAATTTTAGGGAACAAAAATAAAAAGGCATCAATCTTAATATGACGCATGACTTTGGCACCATAGCTGATGCCGATAAAAACAAGCCACACGAACATATAACGTGCAAGTTCTTCTGACCAGCCTAAAGATGAATGGAAAATATAGCGCATGATAACCTGGAAGCTGAGTACGATACCGATAGCCGACATCAAGATCACGCAAATCCACATCTCTAATTTATTATTTAAAAAATCTAATATTTTCATCATAAAACCGCAGAATATAGGGAACAGACTGAGGCTAAGTTAAAGCCTCCACGAACGTGGAGGCTTAAATAGAGGGATTAGTAGTCTTTATTCAAGACGCGGTCAACGTACTCAGGAGTATCCATCATGCTCTTGACCAAGTCATAAACGCCGCCTTCTTTGGCTTTGTCAATCCACTGCTGGCGCTCAGCATCGGTAAGAGTAATGATTTCGCAGCCTGCGTCCTTGAACTTCTTCTCGGAAAGAGCGTCTAGTTCAATAGAGCGCTCGCGCTGAACTTTAATGAAGGTTTCCACACCGTCGTTCATAGCCTTCTTCTGAGCATCGGACAAAGATTCCCAGCGTGCTTTATTCATAAGCAGGATCTGCGGGCTGTACTGAT
>ULUV01037813.1_pt1 | contig 11020 bp, 15 predicted proteins | sample 1958921 | NCBI WGS metagenome assembly ULUV01 (sample SAMEA4835772, study PRJEB28245) | human gut metagenome | biome: gut microbiome; material: fecal sample | place: Denmark | collected 2008
ACATGGCAAAATCCTGAGCAACTTTTTGTTGCTCAGGTACTTATAAAAAATGCTAAATCATAGTGCTGCGGAAATTAGGTTTATAATATGAAGAAGATAGTATTACTACTATTTATTCTGCTTGGACCAGTATTTGCTTCTGCACAGACAAGGCAATACTACTTGTACAACATAGTAACCTTTGAAGGTGACTTTGACAAGGAAGGAGTAAAGGTAAAAGTGGATGATGGCAAAACTGTAGAAAAGCTAAAAGATGCCAAGGGTAATAGAATCAAATTCAATACCCCTGCTGCTGCCCTTACGTATTTCCTTTCAAAAGGTTGGGATATGTATCTTACTGGTGGTACATCTTCTGGTAGTAGCTATGGTGGCACTGGTAGCAATTCTACAACGTCCTACTGGATACTTAGAAAGCCTTGCACTAAGGAAGAATTTGATAAAGTTGTAGAAGAAGGTATTAAGAAGTAGCATACTTTTTAACTTGTAACTTTTGATTATGACTATTGAAATAACAAAGAAACAAATTATCATTGTAACCAGTACAATTGCAATAGTATTGGTTACTTTCTTTAGTGGATATTTCTTAGGCTATCACAATGGAAGAAGTAACACTATTGATGAATATGAAAACAAAAAAGGTGATGGTAATAAATTCTATTCAGAAGAAATAGAAGGAAAAAGAATCAATGCTTTACAAACTATGGGTGATAAAATTATTTATCATTCCACCCCGAATTGTGAAGCCATAAAAAATGGAGTAACAGAAAATCAAGCCTATACAGATTCCACATATAGAATGAACCATTCTTCTTTTTGCCCTAAATGTATGGATGAAAGGCTTATTAAAAAATGCCAAACCTTCTTAGAGGGAGATTTTAATTAAGCAACCAAATCTAAACAACTATGGTAAACTTTGTTGCACTTGACCTAGAAACTGCTACATCCGTAAAGAGTAGCATCTGCCAAATAGGTATAACGGAAGTTATAGATGGCAAGGTACAACCTTCTAAAAGTTGGGGCGCAGGGGGAATTCTCCGTGGATTGCCCCGCGCTACTAACTAGGGTGTCCAGTTCGTTGTACCAATTTTAGCTCACTTTCCTAAGCGTTTTGGTTCGTTCTGTAACCCAGTTTTTGGACAAGTGCTTGGTTGGCCAAGTACTGATGTCCTTCAGTTTAACATTTACAATGCGCTCTTTGAAATTAATTGTTTTTGTAACGGATTCGTTCGCGACTTTTGAATACAACGGTATCGTCAGGACAAAAGGCGTTACACCGTATAGTTTGTTCGGTGACTTCTTGCTCTTGTAGATACCAAAAGTAGACTCGATGATGTCGGATGATATGTTGACACTCATGTTGCCAGTAAGAAGTGCTTCCTCCCTGTTGAAGTATTCAAGCATCTTGATACCGGCACGTGCCTGTCGGGAATGTGCATTTCCCAAGACACGAGTGATGATATAGTGCTTGCACTTCCTGCTCGTCATGACCGAGAAGCCTTCGTTCTTGCAGACAGCCTCGACATGTCTTACAGCACAAAGTACAGCCTACAGTTCCTTCAAAAGAGATTCATAATCCTTTATGAAGGCATACGCTTTCTGCATCTTCTCTGGTAGCGTGTCATGACGGTCAAGCATTTCATTACCCCAGGACACCCATGAAGACATATTCATGAACCGTGATATGGCTCTCATGTTGGGAGGCAGCAAGTATGCCTTGTCGGTCAGATGATACCGCAATCGTTTTTTGCCAAGGAATGTTGTAAACTCCACAAAATCAGATTGTTTCTCATAGGCATTCTTGAGAATCACGCCCATGGAATGACTGATGTCTGCATGGCGTATATGCCTGGAGCCAGTGATGCCCTTGACCAGATTGTGGCCATTGTCACTTATGATGTAATCAGGAGCATTTCCTGCTGATTTCTCTGTTGCCTCTATTCTGCCTTGAACATCATTACCGTTGAAGCTCTTGCTGACCGACATGTCAAGAATTGTGACATCCTCGTGCCTTACAGGACGACCCTGATGCTCGGAAGGAATTGCAAGATTCAAGAGAAGCTTCTGCCCGTTTATGGCAATGCTCTCGTCTATGACCATTGCAAATTTCTTATCCTTGCATGGTTGGTCATCCTGATAGACAGAAAGGCCAAGCTTCTTCACCCAGTTCTCTACGGTGTTGTAGCACGGAACCTTTCCGAATGTATCACCCAACAGCTCGGCGAAGGCCTCCAGAATGGTCACGACAGTTCGCAGTCCACATGGCGTACGCATGTAGATCAAAACGCAGAGTTGAATGACTACAAGAGGGAATCTATGTCCGGGAACAGGCTCGAGAGTAATCGACTTTGTTCGTCGGTCAATGTTATCTTCCGAACGTCTTTTTTTTAAGCTCCTTCTTGGTCTTGTTGGCATGGAACTTCTGACAGATGTTACTCCATCAATAGATACCTATTATCTTTTTCGCCGCCGCATCTGCGAATATCAGGAAAGAACTGGTATAGATCTGATGCAGCTCTGCTTCGAACAGCTTGCTGGCAATCAGGTACGTCTTCTCAAGATATCAGGCAAGTGCGTCCGTATGGACAGTAAGCTTATCGGCAGCAATATCGCTCGCCAGTCTCGTTATGAACTGATACATACAACTTTGGTCAAGTTCCTCAAGACATGCACGCTTTCCGACCTATCCCCAGAGCAGGAAGAGCGGGCAAAGGAATACTTGAAAGAGGATTTCTCCAAGACCGTTTACCGTTCTGACTCTGATACGCTTCAGAGCAATCTTGCCAGAATTGGCAATTTCATCATGGAGATGCTGGCTGCTTTCCCTGCCGCTTCCCCTGCACATGATCTTCTTCAACGTCTGTTTGATGAACAGTATGCCGTAAAGGACGGAAAGGCTGTTCTTCGAGACAAGAAGGAGGTAAAGGCAGACAGTCTTCAGAATCCTAACGATCCTGATGCGACCTATCGTGCCAAGAACGACTAGAAGGTGCAAGCCTATGTGACCAACATCACAGAGACTGTAGAGGAAGGCAAGCCTAACATCATCACTTCCGTTCAGGTTGAAACTGCAGTATTTGCAGACATGGGGCTCGAAGAGGTGATGTGCGTTGTTACTTGTTGTAAAAGTTGTTCTAGTTGTCTTCTATGTGTCCACATCGAATCACTCCATTTTCCGGAAGAACCATAATTAAATGTTACGTATTATATTGTTAATCCATATCATACATTCTATAGCAGCAAAAAATATGAGAAAATATTTGTTGCATAAGAACTTATTGATTTTATTGAGATAATCTTTGTTTGCAAGGATTTTGACTGTTAGAAAAATGGGAGCGCAAGGAATGGCAATCAGTGCGATGAGAATATTGGGATTCATTTGTATGGCAGTTACAAAGTTTCCTTCAATGCATAGCTTCATTGCTCTAGTCATTCCGCATCCTGGACAAGGAATCCCAAAGAGAATTTTAGTAGGGCATAGCACTAAACTTATATCATAGATGTTGTTCAGTATAATCCACACCATTCCCAATATATAAACTCCCAATAGGGTGAAAGCTTCTTGTCTGGTCATTACATGACTGTTATGAATTTTTCTAAGTTCTTTTTCTTTGTTACTTTCATGATTAAAAAGTAATCTATAATCATCCAAATTCCACAACCTCCACAAGTAAGCAGTTTTGCTATTCCAAGACCTGTATCACCGATATAAAATCTGTCAATTCCTAATCCGCCAGCAACAATGGAAAGTATTAATGCCATTGTTGGATCTTTTAAGCCTAATGTATACAGCATAGATGCCTTGGATTCATCCATAGCTTCGAATCTGTCCCGGATCATCATCATACTTTCATCAGGAAAATACTTGCTATATGTCATTAATAGCATATTGATTTTGTCATTCATTGTTGTCTTGCCTTTCGTTTTTTGAGGAAGAGCTATTTTGTTCTTCCTCAAATCTAATGTTTAAAAAAACATTATCAATTTGTTGTAATTGTACATCTTTGCACGGTTCATTACTGTAAACCAGTCGATAAGTGCCCAAACACCTGCTCCTCCGCAAGTAATGAATTTAGCGATACCCAAACCTGTTTCGCCAAGCCAAAAACGGTCGACACCCAAACCGCCAAGGAAGAAAGCGAATAGGAAGGCAACAGTAGGATTCTTCCATTCAGTAGCCATCAGTGTACTTTCCTTGCTCTCGTCAAGTGATTCAAGTTTTTCTTTCACATCTTCGATCATCATTTCTGGGAAAAACTTTCCACTTACCATGATGAACTGGTTAATCTTTTCTTTTTCCATGACTTTATTCGTTTATTTAGTTATTTGTTGCTGAGTTTAAAAATTTCTTTTGGATTTCTGCAAATCTAGCAATTTGCTCAGGTGTAGCATTGTCTTGTACTTTTTGCATTTTCTCACCAAGTTCTTGTGCTTCCTTTAGAATTTCCGGATATTCAGATATAGCATCTGCATCACCTTCTCTTGCTCGTTTAAGCAAGTCAGTGTATTCGTTGCAGTATTCCTCGTAAGCGTCCAGGTATTCATCAAAGTCACCATCTGCCACTTCTTCATCTGAAGAAGTGGTCTCAACTGAACTGTTGTCAGATGAGCCTTTTTCATATGGGGCATATTTTTGAGTGTCCCAGGTTGGTTTAATTACAAGATATTTACCTTTAGTGCAAATCTCGTCCCATGCTTCCTGGTCTTCTTCTGCCCCGTCCTCTATGTCTTTTTCGAGTTGTGCACGCGTATTGCCTGCTTGAAGAATATGATTCAAATCGCCATTATCATAGTCATAGGTTACATCTATACTAAACTTTGAAAGATTTGAAATTTTAATGTGATTCTCGTCAAGAACTTCTCCGGAAAGACTAAAACTATTATCGGAAGCTACAGCTTTATCTACAGAAACAGCCAATGATGCTGCAATTATTTTATATGTTTCATCTTTATAATCATCCTTCTTTTCAGAAAGTGTTACGGTAACGTCTTTGTCTTTGACAGACAAATACTTGCTTAATTGACCTAATTCAGGCTCTACGGTTAAGGTTACTTTGTTACCGTCTTTCGAGTCACTGCACGAAGTAGCCAGTACCAACATGAATACTGCTACCGATAAAAAAACAAAAAACTTTTTCATAATTACTTATTCTTAAAATGTTAAAATTTATAGTCTGTTCTTATTCTTCTCCAAACGCATTTGCCTAACTCTTCACTTTTAGATATGTCTAATTGATAGACTCCCAAGAAGCGGTAAAGGACAATGCCCAATACATCTTCTGAGCGGAAGAAGGTGATGCGTTGATGATTGTCCTTGATGACGGCTGCAACATGTTTTGTGCGCTTATCTTCATCTTCGTGATATTCAATTATCGTATCATCATGATCCTCTCGCTCGTTTTTCCAACCTTTATTATTCTCTTTGATAGGATACCAGATGTCAAGGTTCTCATGCCCTGGAACTGGTGTTGCTCCCTTTCTGAGATAGCCACGATGCTTCGGCATTGTGTCAAAGACAGCGCAGATGTCATCTATCGTGCGTAAACTGTCATTCAGGTTGAAAACACCTTTTTTCTTGTGATATTCAACGGTGAGGCATTCGCTTGTATTCCAAGGTTTTAAATCTGGAATTTCAGCTACCTTCTTTTTGATAGTACTCACGATTTCATCTATTTGCTGATGAATCTCCTTTAATGTTTTCCATTCACCAGTTCTGTCGGAAATTCCGCATTGTATTACGAATAATTTATCCTTCGTAATGTCAATGATTGCTTTGTTACGGTATTCATCTGCAAGTTTTTGTTGCTCACTCTCATGGTATGGCTCGTTCACTTCAATGAAGATGCCGAGTTGTGGCATGTACAAATCTGCGAGAACAGTCTTTCCGTTCGGTAACTTGATAGGCTGCTGTATCTCAAATCGGATGCGAGTATCATCCAATTTGTCCCAGATGCGATGGATTACATAGCTTTCGGTCTTCTTGAATTTGATCTTGTAGAAGAGACGTTCCATATAGTCCAGTTGGTAATCAATAGGTGCTTTCTGTTGTTGTCTCATAAGCTAATTATTTACTTGTTTGTTATTTTGTTCTTAGGCACAAAAAAGGTGCGAACCAATTTCATTCTGTTCTGAAGGTTCTGGACTACCTGTACACAAAGAATGAAAATCAGCTCACACCTATGGGTATTTGTTGATACCCATCCCGCCGAAGCGGAATGGATACAATAATACACGGTTGGGTGAACAACTTCTGTCTTCGTTCTTGCGTACAATGAATTGTCCAGATTCTCAGTACGAACCAAGCATGGTTGTTTCCTTAACATGTCTGCTGCTTGTTTAGAACAGCACTGCAAATATACCATTTTTTTTCTAAAGTTGTTCATCGTGAGCTGATTTTTTTGCAAAAACAGGTGTTTTTTCTGGCTCATCCGACATTTCGAGTGATAAAGTCAATATAAAATAAAAGAAAACTGCCGAAGTTTTTGTATGTTTGAATAACCACAAACAAATATGGCTCATCCGAAAAATCGAGTGATAGGTTTTGTTCATAGTTGTTTCCCTTGCAGCAATCCTTGGTCAGCACATGGGCCTCGAAGAGGCGATGTCCCCACGAGCGTTGTTGTTTGTTGTAAAAGTTGTTCAAGTTGTCTTCTATGTGTCCACGTGGAATCACTCCATTTTCCGGAAGAATCCTATTTTTGTATCACAATTATGGTTGTAATGTATCTAATTTCCGCAGCACTATGATTTGTTTTTTATAAGTGCTTGAGCAACAAAAGTTGCTTGGGAGTTGCCATGTCAGACGTTCCTTCTACCCTAGCGTTGTAAAAGAATAGTAAAAACTTCGAATGATCTCGCAAAAATACAAATAAAAACCGAGAATCTCACTCCTTTGGAGGATTTTTCCCGGTCACGGAGCAATTTGATGCTTTTTAGCTCATTCTCCATACCACTCTTTACCTCACTTTTTCTCAACTATTTCATCAATTGTGTCCACTAATGCCTCTGCTGAGTCTTTTAACACTATGATTAAACTCTTCAGAGCACAGTTGCATGGGGTTGTTGATGTGAAGTTCTTCCTGTTTAGGCTAACAAATATCTATGCTTGACACAGGTTTTTGCAGGTGCTCCTTTTAATCTATTTTTTTCTCTTCACCCAAACCTTGTGGCTACCGCTGCCCTTCGAATCTATCGGCGAGGTTCGGTCGGCGGTGATTTCCTTCAGCTCCAGGGAGGCGGCGGTGCGGCTCAGATTGTTGATGCAGGCATAATCAGAGAGGGTAATGAGACCATTGGTTTCTATCACCTCCAGGGCACGGGCGATGCGTTCTTCCCTGGAATAGAGCTGCTTGCGAATCACCTTCACGCCACCCATGTCTCGCTCCAGGTCGCGATCGGTTTTATGCTTCACACTCTTGAGAAATTCAGGAGATGCCTTGAAGTTGATGTCCTTCACGCCCACCTTGCGATACGTCATCTTATCATCTTCACTCTGCATTTCCGTAGGCTTATCGTCCTCGAAACCGAGGGAGAGCGAGAAGGTGCCGATGCCTTCTATATTTACATTGTAGCCCATGGAGAGCATTTCTACCAGCATATCGGCCACATCAAGCAATACTGCCTCCGTGGTACTTTCCGAAATACCACGATGGTAGCTCTGCATCCTCTTGATGAACTCTTTCCTGGATAGTGTCCGATTGGTCACTATCTTGGGATAAACTCTGCGCTTGCCCTCATTACGCATGTCAGTTAACTCTTGCAACTTGTACTTTGCCATACCGATTCCTTTCTTATTAAGATTGTTATCACTCCATATTGAGACAGCCATCACGGTCAAGAGTAATGATGATTGCTCCTCATCATAATAGTACTCATACCTAAGGATAAAAGTATTTATCCCTCGACAAAAGTTCTGTTCAACGTCTTTGAACGGACGTTCGAAGACGTTGAATGCGGATTCAGTGACGCTGAACGCACGTTCAACGTCTCCGAACGGAACTTTCTACTAGGCAAAAGTACATTTTTTCCTAACAACAACCAAGACTTTTCCTAAGAAAATCTATCTCGACGGGCGCGACCTTCGCGACAAGGTGTGGCACGACCTTCAGCCAAACGGTTTCACGGAGCCCCGCTTGTTCAATGCTCATGCCGAGCGTATCTACGCAACAGGCAGACCGCCGATGAGAGCAGTCTGCCTGTCTAATTCTATTGATCTAAATGATTGATTGTCTAAAAAAGTCGCTTGGATTATAGCGGCGAAGTGAGGATGAACTCGCGCAGGACATAGTAGCAGAGGATACCAGCGATGTAGCCGACGAAGGCTATCCAGGTGATCTTTTTCATGTACCACACGAAGGTGATCTTCTCCAGTCCCATGACGACCACACCGGCAGCAGAACCAATGATGAGCATGGAGCCACCGACACCAGCGCAGTAGGCAAGCAACTGCCAGAAAATGCCATCGACGGCAAAGTCGCCTGCCTCAGCCACGGGATACATACCCATACAGCCGGCCACGAGAGGCACGTTATCGACGATAGAGGAGAGCACACCGATGACACCCGTGACGAGGAAGTGGTCGCCATTGAAGGCCACGTTGAGTCCCTCGCCGAGCTGGGTCAGCACACCAATCGTCTCCAGGCAAGCCACGGCCATGAGGATGCCGAGGAAGAAGAGAATCGTACTCATATCGACACGGGAGAGCAGGCGCGTCACACGCTTCTGCAGACCCTCGCGGTTCTTGGTGCGATGGAGATTGCGGTAGAAGACCTCCGTCACCGTCCACAACGTGCCGAGCACCAAGAGGATGCCGACAAACGGCGGAAGATGGGTGATGCTCTTGAAGATGGGAACGAAGAGCAGACCGCCGACACCGACCCAGAACACAACCTTGCGCTGAGCCTCAGAGAAGTCGCTCTCGTTCTCCTCGCCCTCGCCATTGTCCTTGACGGGCACCAGCTCGCCCTTGAGATGATACTGAAGGATGAATGCAGGGATAACCATGGAGACAAGGCTGGGGAGGAGGATCTCGCTGATCACGCCAGCGGCAGTGATAAGACCCTTGTTCCACAACATGATGGTCGTCACGTCGCCAATCGGCGAGAACGCGCCACCAGAGTTGGCGGCAATAATGACCAACGAGGCGTAGATGATACGGTCGTTCTTGTCGGCGACAAGCTTGCGGAGGATCATGACCATGACAATACTGGTGGTCAGGTTGTCAAGAACCGCAGAGAGGATGAACGTCAGGAAAGCAATACGCCACAGGAGCTTACGCTTGCTGCGCGTGTTCATGACGCCCTTCACCCAGTCGAAGCCGCCGTTCTGATCGACCACCTCGACGATAGTCATGGCTCCCATCAGGAAGAACAGCGTCGTAGAGGTACTACCGAGGTGGCGCTCAATGATACTGCTGATGAAGTTGGCGATACCTTCATGGCTCACCGTGCCGTTCGAAAGCACCTCCGCCACCTCATGGGAGATGGTGGGGTCGAACATAAACAGTGTCCAACAGGCCACAAACATCAGCAAAGCCACAGCGGCCTTGTTCACTTTCGTCACGCTCTCAAGAGCTATGCACGCATAACCCAGGACGAAGACGATGATAATCGCAATAGTTAGTGTTGACATGATTATTTTTGATAATTGATTTTCTGCTGCTTCACGGTCATTGATTGATGGGTGCAAATTTACTAAGATATTTCTCACTTACCAAATTTTATACGAAGTTTATTCAGAAAAAATTAGGTACTTAGCCGACTTTGTCGTACATTTGCAGTATGAATCAATCACGGGATATGGAAAAGAAGCATTATGACGTGGTCTGTGCCGTGGTGCGCAGGGGCAACGATTACCTTTGTATGCAGCGACTCAGAAAGGGCCCTGACTATGTGTCGGAGCATTGGGAGTTTCCTGGGGGCAAGGTGAAAACGGGTGAGAGCCGTGAGCAGGCCCTCCTCCGGGAGATCCGCGAGGAGATGGACTGGGAGATCTATGTCGGACGGCAGATTGGACAGGTGGAACAGGAGTATCCCGACTTCACCATCACCCTGACGGCATTCGACTGCATGGCCCGCGACTTCGACTTCAAACTGCTTGCACATATCGACTGCCGATGGCTTCCTCGCGAGCAACTGACCACACTGGAGTGGACCGAGGCCGACCGCCTGCTCATCCAGCAGCTGCCAGAAGAACCGTGAATCCGATTGACTCTTCATCCATCAAACATCATCAACAACTCATGATTACTGTCAAGGTATCAAAAGAAATAGAATCCGTTTGTCCTCACTTTGTGGGGGCTTGCGTCGAGGCCCAGGTCCTGAACACGTCTTTCTGTCAACCGCTATGGGACGAAATCAACGCCTTGGGCGAACAGTTTCGCAAGGATCTGACCACAGAGAGCCTGAAGCATCTGCCCAGCATCGAGGCCACGCGCCACATCTATCGTCTTTGTGGCAAGGACCCATCGCGCTATCGCCCTGCCTCAGAAGCGCTGATCCGGCGCATGCTGCAAGGAAAGCAACTGTATCAGATAGACACGCTGGTGGATTTGATCAATCTTGCGTCTATCGCATACGGCTACTCCATTGGCGGATTCGACGCGGACAAGTTCCAGGGCGACACGCTCACACTGGGCATCGGGCGCGAGGGTGAACCGTATGAGGGAATCGGACGCGGCAGGATTAACATCTACGGACTACCGGTCTATCGTGACGAAGTGGGCGGCGTGGGCACGCCTACAAGCGACAACGAGCGCACAAAAATAGATCTCCATACCACCCACCTGGTCGTCCTCATCAATGGCTATGACGGCAACGAACAGCGGGTGAGCGACAATGCGACGTTCATCCAGGGGCTCCTGCGCAAATACTGCGAAAGCGACGGAGGTAGCTTTTACTTGTATCGGTGACAATAGAATCGCTCAAGAAGAAAGAGGACGGGGAAAGAAAGTTGTTTTTTCATTATTATATATAACATACTGAAGTTTCGCAAGTGGTTCAAGAACGGGCTGAAGGCCCAAAAG
>ULUV01001095.1_pt1 | contig 11004 bp, 9 predicted proteins | sample 1958921 | NCBI WGS metagenome assembly ULUV01 (sample SAMEA4835772, study PRJEB28245) | human gut metagenome | biome: gut microbiome; material: fecal sample | place: Denmark | collected 2008
CAGTAAGAGTAGATATAATCCTCATGTATTTACAGAGCAAGGACTATATATGCTGATGACTGTTTTAAAAGGGCCATTGGCTGTTAAACAGAGTAAGGCATTAATAAGAACCTTCAAAAGAATGAAAGATTACATATTAAAAAATCGTGATTTAATCGGTCAGAGAGAATTACTTCAGTTAAGTATGGAGACTGCAAATAACAGAATTGAAATCAGCAAAATCAATTCTGATATGATATCTCTTGAGAAACAGATTTCTGATGTTGCAGAAGGATTGAAGGATGTAGTGACGATGAGAGAGTCTTTCTGTGTGGTGCTTCTTCCAAGGATGCCGGGGCTAGAATAACAAGCATCGTTGAGGATTACGGAACAGCCAAATACAACTCTGTTATTGCAGGATTATTGAAAAATTCGCCATTAGTATTACCGAAATAGGAGTGTGAGATTATTGCAGAATGTACGGATGCTGAAAAGAAACAGTTTATGCAGGCATTTATTGAGCTTATCGACATCTTTACGGAAAGACGTGAAGATGGTAATTAGATTAGGAATATCAAATTTCAGTTTCCGACACTTGAAACGGTTTGTTTGCTGTCGCGAGTGTAAGCGTAAAATCAACGGTATTAATGAAGAAAAATATATTCCATCTTACGTGCAAATGGTGTAGAATAATACCAATACACGGAGGACAAACATGAGGACGCTATATACATTTGACAAACACAACTATTCCGATGATATGGAGGTATTTGAGCGCTTCGCGGTGCGCGCGGTTATTATCAGAGACGGAAAGCTTGCCATGCAGCAGGCCGGTGAGGGCTACTACAAGATACTTGGCGGTGGCATCGATGCAGGCGAGACCAACGAGGTGGCGCTGGCACGTGAGGTGCGCGAGGAGGCAGGGCTTCTTGTCGTGCCGGAAAGCATCAGGGAGTGTGGCAAGGTCATAGAAAAGAGACGCGATATATTTGAGGCTGACAAGATATATTACTGTCACACCTACGTGTATTTCTGTGATGTGAAGGACGAGCATGTGGCAGCACAGATGACAGACAGCGAGATAAGGCTTGAGTATCATCTGTCATGGGCTACGCCGGATGAGATAATAAAGGCCAACAGCGCCTTTCTTGATAAAGAATGGATAGCAAGAGACACTAAGATTGTTGAGTTGATAAAAGAAATGTGTTAAAATAATGCCTGGATGTAAATCCGGGCATTTAATATAAGGAGAAGCAGTATAAATGGATAAAAATAAAATCAAAAATAAATTAAAGGATGATCCGGCCTTCACTCTTGAGGTGCAAAACCCGGAGGTTGAGGCGCTGATGACACAGTATTCAAGCGACAAAAAGGCGGAGACGCTCAATAAGCTCATTGAAAAATGCACTAAGAGCAGATTCCTGGTACCTGCAAATGTCGGAGAGAACAACAAGCCGATTCCGCTATTTATTAAAAACGGTGAGGGAGAGGCTTTCATGCCGATTTATACCTCAAAGGCACAGCTTTCTAAGGATCATCCGTCACCATGCATTGTAAATATGCCGTTTCTTGCAGTCAACAATATGGTGGCAAATAAAGAGTCAAAGATTAATGGTATCGCATTCAACCCGTTCACTCACAATCTGATTTTCAAAAAGCCTCTTGTAGAAAAGATTGAGGCAGTGGAAAAGGCCAGAAGAGAGGGACATCCTACATCACAGACAAAGGGCAAGACTGTACAGATGACAGCAGAGCAGTATGTCATCTTTGAGCGTATGCAGTATGAGCATATTTTCCTGCCGGCAAAGATGTTTGAGGGCGGCAAAGAGTTCATGGACCGACTTGCCGATGAGAAGGAAAAGCTAATAGATGAGCTGTACGAGGAGGCATATCAGCAGAAGCGTATGTATCCATATATGGAGGAGGATTTCTCTGTTATGTCTATGCAGATTTCTGATACGCTTAATGTCACCAGAGTCGATTTCCCGACAAGAGATATGGCTCCAAACTGCGCAATCCGTGCTTATCTCGTGTGGGATGATGCTGCGTCACAGGGCAGATATTTTGTAATTGATGCGAAGGGCGATAAAACTACTGAGCTGGCTGAGATTACAGAGGATTACAAGCGTCTTGGATATGGAGCTGCACCGGTTGAGGGTGCTGAGCTTCAGACTGTTCTTGACCTGGTTAAGAAAAGTGCAGAGGAACAGAATTAGAAAAGTAATGTAGGGCAGGATATATAAAGGAGGTCGTGTATGAAGGAGTTTTTAGGCAGAATAAAGGCTGATTTTCTATTGTCATCAGTGCTTTGCATAGCGCTGGGACTGGTGTTTATCATATGGAGAGCTTCGGTGCTCACGATTGTGGCCAATGTGCTTGCGGTGGTGCTTATCATCATCGGAGTGGTCTATATGTGCAGCTATTTTTTGAATATAGTCACGAATGGTTTTTCAGCGATGCTAGGGCTTGTGGTTTTGGCAGTGGGTATATGGTTTCTGGTACAGCCAAAGGTTGTGGTGAGCCTGATACCTATAGTCATCGGTCTGGTGCTCATTTTTCACAGCATCAGGAGCATTATTGAGGCAGTGGATGCCAAAAAATACGGTTACGGAGGCTGGAGTGTCGGCCTGATTTTTTCAATAATCAGTCTGATTTTTGGAATAATCTGTGTGACAAATGCATTTGATGTAATGAAGACAGCCACTGTTGTTGTCGGTATCATACTGATTTTCAACGGAGTATCAAATATCTGGATTACAAGCCGTGCTACAAAGGCGGAGAGCGCCTACAACAAGCAAAAGGAGTTTGAGGCAACGTTTGTTGAGGATAGAAAAGAGGACAATTAAGCAGTAACAGAAAGGCGACAGAATGCGTCGGATGGAGTTTAAGATGGAGAGACCCGGACTTACCAAGGTCGGTGACCATCTGAAGGTAACAGAGAGCAAGCTTCCAACTTCATATTATTATACGATAGAGCATGCGATTGCCATGTCGGGAAACTACGTGGTCAGCGAGAGGCTCAAAAGCCGTGAGGGCGATGTCGTGGATGTGAGGGAGACTGAGAAGGGCTACTTTGTCACGATGGAGTTTGATGAGTAATGACACAGCAAGGTAAGAATGCAATAGATCTGGTGCTCGCTGAGAGCCTTATAGAGCTTTCAGCGAAAAAGCCAATCGATAAGATTACAATTAAAGAGATAACGGACAAGGCTGGAGTTATCCGCCCTACGTTTTACAATCATTTTCAGGACAAGTACGAGCTGATAGAGTGGATTATCAAAACCGAGCTGCTTGAGCCCATCAAGCCGCTGCTCAATGCCGGAATGATTTTTGAAGCGATTGTGCTGATGCTCAATAATATCTCGGCAAACAGTGTTTTTTACAAGAAAGCACTAAAGCTGGAGGGCGCTGTGACGTTCAATCAGATTGCCATGAAGTGCGTCTGCGAGATGTTTATGAATATCATAAGCGAAAAGAGCACAGGAAAGAAATCCAAATACCGCTGGCTAACACCGGAGGTGATTTCTACATATTATGCGCAGTCGTTGTGCTTTATCACGGAGGGCTGGATAGCCCAGGGCATGGATGATATTGAGCCGAAGGAGATGGCTGAGGCATACATGTATCTGATTACGCGTTCGATGGATGATATACTAAGTGAGCTGTAGAGGACAATTGTCATGGAAAATGACGGCTTAAGCAAGCTCATAAAGCAGAATCATAAAGAGGCACGTGTTCATATAAATATGAAAATGCTGTGAAAAGGTGTCAGAAATCAAATACAATATCATATATGTGTCATATCGGATATACAAATTGATGGATTTGTATATCTCACATGACAAATCGAAGAGATTGAATATTTATTTATTCGGTCTTTTTTTTTATACTTCAATACGAATAAAAGAAAGAGTGGTGAATCTAATGATTAAATTTGGAAAAGGAGTCGTAAAACATCGTGTGCTGATACTGATAGTTGCATTTGCACTGCTTATACCGTCGGGCATCAGCTTTATCAACACGAGAATCAACTTTGATATCCTTTCTTATCTGCCAAGCCAGATAGAGACTATGAAGGGTCAGGATATCATGGTAGATGAGTTTGGAACCGGAGCGTTGTCATTTGTGATCTTAGAGGATATGAAGGATCAGGACATAGAGACTCTGGCGGATGACATAGAGGACCTTAAGGGTGTAAATGATGTCATCTGGTACGGAACAATCGCTGATTCCACATTGCCAAGAGAGGCAATTCCGGATGAGGTGTACGACGCATTCAACAACAAGGATGCAAACAGCCAGCTCATGCTCGTCACCTACAGTGACACAATGGGTTCGGATGAGACAATGGAAGCCGTCAACAAGATGGATAAGATGGTGAAAAACCACTGCTTCGTAGCAGGAATGGCAGCGGTCAACGCAGATACAAAGACACTTGTTATGCAGCAGGCTCCTATATATGTCATCATAGCAGCATTGCTTTCAATGCTTGTCATGGGAATTACAATGGATTCAATAATTGTTCCGATGTTATTCCTCCTAAGCATAGGAATGGCTATTATCTATAACCTGGGAACAAACTTTATACAGGGACAGATTTCATACCTGACACTGGCACTGACAGCAGTATTGCAGCTCGCCGTAACAATGGATTATTCGATTTTCCTGTGGCACAGCTATCAGGAGCAGATAGACAGATATGACGGAGACAAGAAGCGAGCCATGGCACATGCCATTTCCCACACAATTGTCTCAGTAACAGGAAGCTCAATCACAACAATCGCAGGCTTCGTAGCCCTCTGCTTCATGAGCTTTACACTTGGACTTGACCTGGGAATCGTAATGGCAAAGGGCGTTGTATTCGGAGTTATCGGATGTGTAACAATTCTCCCTGCACTGATTCTTGCATGTGATAAGGCAATCGAGAAGACAAAGCACAAGATTCTTATGCCGGATGTTTCCAGGATTGCAAGCTGGGTAACAAATCATTATAAGATACTTGCAGTGATTTTTATCGTAGTGCTCATCCCGGCAATATACGGATACACTCATGATCAGGTCTACTATGACCTTGCAGGAACCATGCCTGACAGTGCATACAGTAAGCAGGCCAATGAAAGACTCGACAAGGAGTATGCTATGGGTGCCACACATATCATCATCGCGCCGAGCGATATGTCAAAGGCAGACAGCATAAGCATGATAGATGATATCAAGAAGGTCGATGGAGTGAAGCTTGCGGTATCGCTTGACTCAATACTCGGACCTACCATACCGGATGATATGGTGCCGGATGAGGCAAAGGAGATATTCAAAAACGGTGATTACCAGATGATGCTTGTTTCATCAAAATATGCGACAGCATCTGATGAGGTAAACAACCAGATTACAGAGATTAAAAAGATAGTAAAGAATTACAGCGAGGACGCAATGCTTATCGGTGAGGCACCTTGTACAAAGGATCTTATCACTATCACAGATACAGACTTCAAGCGTGTAAGTGCAGTATCAATCGTATTGATATTCCTTATCATCCTCGTAGTATTCAAATCGGTATCGCTTCCAATCATACTTGTAGCGGTCATCGAGTTTGCAATCTTTGTAAACATGGGAATTCCGGGATTTACAGGAACGAAGCTTCCGTTTATCGCGAGCATCGTAATCGGAACCATACAGCTTGGTGCAACGGTTGACTATGCGATACTTATGACCACAAAGTACAGAAAGAACAGATACACCGGAATGGACAAAAAGCCGGCAATCACAAAGGCACTTGCAGATTCGACAAACTCAGTTATTGTCAGTGCACTCTGTTTCTTCGCCGCAACCTTTGGTGTAGGACTTTATTCAAACATTGATATGATCAGTTCTATCTGTATATTGCTTGCACGAGGCGCAATCATCAGTATGTTTGTAGTAGTATTTATACTTCCGTCAATGTTTATGATTTTTGACAAAGTAATATGTGCCACAAGCGCAGGCTTTAAAAACAAGAACCTGACAGCTTAGTAATCTGATTAATCATAAATGAGGGATAAAATACTTTTTGGCCCTCATAACATAAAAATATGACCTCAAAAACAAAATCAGGAGGAATAAGACATGAAATTACCAGAATTGAAAGAAAAGTTAAAAAGTAAATATATTGTCCGTGTTGTAGCCGGAGTCCTCACAATAGCACTTGTAGGTACAGGAATCGGAGCAACAGCAGTTTTTGCAGAGAAGAACAGCACCGCAGTCACAGCCGAGGCAGACAGCACAACAGGAAGCAGCAAGGATGCTGATGACATAGCAGATAAGCTCATGGACAGCGTATCATTAAAGGATAACGATGCAGACAAGGACGAGAGTGTATACCTCATCTCAGATGCAAACGGCAACGTAAACAAAACAATCGTAGTAGATCACCTTAAAAATAAAGACAAAAAGGATACCTTGGAGGATGCTTCAAACCTTTCAGATATCGAGAACGTAAAGGGCAAGGAAAAATTCACACAAAGCGGTGATAAGCTCACCTGGCAGGCCGGTGGCAAGGACATTTACTATCAGGGCACAGCAACAGAGGAACCGCCTGTAACACAGAAGGTTACATATTACCTCGATGGAAAAGAAATCTCACCTGAGGACCTTGCAGGAAAATCAGGAAAGGTCAAAATCCGTTTTGACTACACAAACACCACATCATATACAGAGACAGTAAACGGTGAGAAGCAGACAGTTTCCGTACCATTTGCAGCAATAACAGGACTTGTACTCGGTGATGGCTTCGAGAATATCGAAGTGACAAACGGCAAGGCTGAGGTAAGCGACTCATCAAGCGTAGTGCTCGGCTATGCACTTCCGGGCTTAAAGGATAGCCTCGGAATCAAGGACGGAGATCTCGATGGCGATGTAAATATCCCTGAATACATGGAAATGACAGCAGATGTGGAGAATTTCTCAATGCCTGCAGCCATGACCTTCGTGGTAAACGCATCTGATTATGTAAGCACAGACGGAATTGACACATCAGACCTCGATGACATGATAAATGACTTAAAGGATGCCTCAACACAGCTTCAGGATGGTTCAAAAACACTGGCAGAGGGTACTGACACACTTGCTGACGGACTTTCAACATTGCAGAGCAAGCTCGGCACATTCGCATCAGGAGTTGGCACACTGCAGAGTGGACTTAAGACATATACTGATGGTGTAAGTACATTAAGTGGTGGATTGAATACACTTGGAAACAGTACAGGTGCCCTTGTGTCAGGAGCAGATAAGCTTAATAGTGGAGCAGGTCAGCTTGCAAGTGGAAGTGCAACACTTAAGGATGGACTTAAGACATATACAGACGGAGCAAGTCAGTTAAATACAGGCTTGAACCAGCTTAATGACAACACAGGAAGTCTTGCAACAGGTGTGACCAGCCTTAATGATGGGGCAAAAACGCTTTCGGATGGTATTAATGCTGCAAACAAGGGCGCAGCAGGAGTATCTGCAGGTGCAGCACAGCTAAAGACAAGTATTGATACGGCAAAAACAGGAGCTGATTCTCTTGCAGCAGGAGCAAAGCAGGTTGATGAAGGAGTTGGTCAGTTGACACAATCTTTATCAGATATGTCTGAAACAATCAAAACCAATATAAATAAATCTCTGGAACCACTGAATGAATTAAATGTCGGAACATTATTTAAAACTCTTGGATATATTGATACAGATAAGATTACAGCAGACAATGTATCAGCAGCAGCGGATGCAGCAGTAAACAATGCAGGAGATATAATAGATGCTTTGACTAATATGCAGAATCAGAATCCATCTGCAACTTATAATCAGATACTTGTTGGTCTGTCTCAGGGAAAAGGTGCTGTATCAGTATATTCTGCCGTGAACCAAAGTGTAACAGACAGTGCTTACACAGTGCAAGCTTTAAAGGATGGCTCAGCAAAGGTATCAGATGGTGCGTCATCATTAGATGCTGGTTTAGGACGGTTGTCAGATGGAGCATCTGAGTTGTCAAGCGGAGCTTCTGATTTATCAAAAGGAACTACACAGCTTGCAACAGGAGCTACAGAGCTTCAGACAGGCACACAAAGTCTTGCAGATAAATTACCAGAGCTGACAAAAGGAATCACCAGTCTTGTAAATGGTTCAAACGAGTTAGTTAAAAACAACGATACATTAAATGCCGGAGCAACAGCACTCAATGCCGGAGCAAGCCAGCTTTCAGCCGGAACACAATCACTCATGAACTCAGTGCCAACTCTCACAAGTGGTATCAAGAAGCTTGTAGACGGTTCAAACACACTTGTAGCAAACAATGCACAGCTCAACAGCGGAGCCTCACAGCTTGCAGATGGAACAAATCAGATAGTTTCAGGTGTTGACCAGCTCACAACAGGCTCTAAGACACTTTCAGAGGGTGCACACACACTTGCAGATGGTATGGTACAGTTCAATGAGGAGGGAATCAACAAGATTCTCGACGCATACAACGGTGACTTAAAGCCATTCACCGACAAGCTTCAGGCAGTAATTGACGCAGGTGAGGAATATCAGACATACTCAGCAATTGCTGATGGACAGACGGGCAGCGTTAAGTTCATATATAAATTAGCTTCAATAGATGCTAAGGCAGATAGCGACAAATAATTAATTATTAAAGGATGTTTGTAACTATTCAGTACAGAAATATGCGGTACCGCATATTTCGTAAGAAAACATAGATTATGTAGGAGCAAGCGCCCATCAGCGCAGCTGATTCTCATGCGCTTGCGGTCCGCAACTGTGAAGGTACTGAACAGTTAAGGATGTTTGTACATTAAGGGGAGGCAAAAATGGGCTGGATAGAATATCTGTTAATAGTGGCGGGAAGCTCACTGGAGATTTTCGTTGCGATGGAATGTCAGGGATCCCTGATCCAGAAAGTAAATAAGAAACAGCTTACAGCCATTTGCTTCATAGTTGCAGTTTGCCAGTTGTTAGCAATGTACATCGGGTATTTCCTGTCAAGCTTTCTTAATGGGAAATACTCGGTGAAGGATGAAGCACTTTTAGGAGAGATAATTTCTATCGGAATATTGATAGGACTGGGGATCAGGCTTATAGGAAAGGCTATAAGAAACGAAAGGATTGAGGAGCATTGTCAGGCACAGCTTGACATGAAAAGAGTGCTAAGGATAGCAGGAATCACCGCATTTTATACGGTTCTTGCAGGAATAGCATTTGGCTTTCTTGGTACCGGACTTTTCACCATTATGATAATGGTGGCGCTGCTCACTGTTATCTGTATAGTGGCAGGCATTTACACAGGATATCACTTCGGTTTTGAGCAGAAGACAAAGGTATATATCGTGGGTGCAATACTCTTTTGGGCGGCTGGAATTGATGTGATAGTAAGGCTTGTAAGTGCAACATAATGCATAGGGCTCTGTTCGTAAGGACAGGGCTTTTTTGCTGCCCATTGCAGTATGAAATACTTCGCTTGCAATGTCAAAGTAAATGCTATAGAATATTTTCATACTTAATAACACGCAAATGAGGAGATTTAAAGTTATGAAACAGAAATTGAGAAACCTTTCGGCACCGGCAAATATAATATTTGCCATTCTTGTAGTTTTTATTTTCATTGCACCATTGCAGTGGAGCGGAAAAGTTCTGGGACTGATTCCGGGCATGGAAGAGGCGGATGACTATCTGCTGCAGGCTATTGTGGAGACTGTTGTTTTAGTTATTTTTCTTGGCATCACATATATATTCGGGCTGTGGGATATCTTTAAGGAAAATGCAGCAGGATGGACAAGAAGTTTATACACAGGTGGATTTTTCATGGTATATTGTCTGTATGCTGTTGTTTCAGGTATTTATATGAGCTTTTTGAATGACCATGGTGATGTGAAGGCATTTTACAACATCATCTTTTTCTTTATTGCGGTCTGCCTTGTAGGGCTCGTTGAGGAGCTGGTGTTCAGAGGCGTGGTGTTCAATCTGCTGCTGAGAGCTTTTCCAAAGACGAAAGGTGGAATCACAGGAGCCGTAGTTTTGGGAGGCGTACTGTTTGGATTGATGCATTTTTCCAATATGGGCGCAGGGGTTAAGTTCAGCAGTTGTCTGATACAGGTTATTTCAGCAGGACTCATGGGCGTGCTGTTTTGTATGATATACGCGTCTACACGCAATTTCTGGATGCTTGCCATTTTCCATACTGTTGTAGATATGGGAGGACTTTTATCATCGGGAATATTTGAGGGAGGAGGAGTGGCCGACAGGATTAATGAGTTTTCGGCAATGAACTGTATCGCGTTTATCGTGCTCGGTATTCCTATGCTTGTTATGCTGCGTAAGTCAAGGCGTATCCGTCTTGAGATGCTTTACAACAATGTGACCATCATAGATGACGAGAGGGAGGGCGCTAAGCTGGCAGTGGTTTCACTGGTGCTTGGCATTTGCAGTATTATTTTCTCGTTTTTTGGCTATCTGATGGGGCTTGGAATTGTCGGCATGCTTGCTTCCAAAATGTCAAAAAGGGCAAAGCAGTATAACAATGCAATAGCAACTGCCGGTATGATTACATCGATAATAGGCTTTGTGCTGTCGGTCATCTGCACGATTGGTATGATGGTGCTGTTTGCAAGCGGCATGTACGACAGGTTTGTTAATATGACGATGTAAATTAAAGTAACTGATTTGACAATATGGTAAAAATACCATATAATATTTTGTAAGAACAATGGAGAAGAGTTATGGGTGGATTTATTGCTGAATTTTATGAGAATGGGGACAAAATTCTGGTAAAAGATTTTTTAGATAGTTTAAATGTTAAGATGCGAGCAAAGCTATTGATGGAAATTAAACTATTGGAAGAAAAAGGCACGTTGCTGAGAGAACCATACAGCAAGCCGCTAGGTGATGGGATTTTTGAATTGCGAGCTAAGGTAGGAACAGATATTTCGAGAGTATTATATTTTTTCTATTATGAAGGAAGAAGAATAGTACTGACACATGGATTCATTAAAAAAACTCAGAGGACACCGGCTGGGG
>ULUV01026735.1_pt1 | contig 10967 bp, 8 predicted proteins | sample 1958921 | NCBI WGS metagenome assembly ULUV01 (sample SAMEA4835772, study PRJEB28245) | human gut metagenome | biome: gut microbiome; material: fecal sample | place: Denmark | collected 2008
TAAAATAATTGAAAAAAGACTTGGAAAAGTCTTAGAATACCCTTTTCGGGAGCCAATGCCGGCTCCGCCCATTCTGACCGAGAGTCACTCCAACAATTATGTATATAACAGAGCAGCCCGGAAAGTTCCGGGCTGTTTTGTCTATATGTAGATATGATGCGCTAGAGAACGCTCATAACTGCTTCTGCGATAGAATTGAGCTTGGTATCCACGCTGTCCGCACGGCTTGCAAGAATACAAGGAGCAGTCGTTCCTACGAGCATACCTGCCTGACGCACGCCTGTAGAGAGCTTGGAATTCGTCTTCCAGAACACGTTTGCAGACTCGATGTTAGGGAATACGAGGCAGTCAGCGTCACCTGCTACAGGGCTGACAAGCTTCTTGATCTCAACAGATTCCTTGTCGATAGCCACGTCGAGTGCGAGAGGACCGTCAGCGATGCAGCCCTTGATCTGTCCGCGCTCTACCATCTTGGCCAATGCAGCAGCTTCCATACAAGCCGGCATTGAATCGAGAACCTGCTCTGAAGCTGCGACGAACGCAACCTTCGGCTTCGCGATGCCGAATGACTTGGCAACTTTCACGATATAGTTCGTGAGCTTCATCTTCTGACGCAGATCAGGAAGCGGAACCACTGCCATGTCTGTAAGGAATATGAGCTTGTGATAGTTCGGGCTGTCGATTACTCCTACGTGGCTGAGAAGGCCTTTCGGAGGAAGGAGACCTGTCTCCTTGTTAAGTATGGCGCGAAGGAACTTGTCAGTAGAGCAAAGTCCTTTCATGAGAACGTCACCTTCTCCGTCATGAACCATCTGGACTGCCTGTGCAACAGCCTTCAGCTCATCAGGATTGTCCACAATAGTGAATTTCGCTGCGTCAATACCTCTCTTGACGCAAACGTCATTGATAAGAGCGGCGTCACCTACGAGAACAGCTTTGATGAATCCGAGATCCACAGCCTGTGAAGCTGCTTCAATGGTATGCTCGTCCACTGCCCAGGCAGCGACCATCGTTTTGCAGACACCTTTTTGCTTGAGCTCTGCAAATACATCTGAGAAACTTGTGATCATATTTTTCCTCTAATTAGTTTTCCTCTTCGCTTTGAACGATGTGCATTGTATCACGTGCAATGACAATCTCTTCGTCGGTGGTGATGAGAGCCACTTTCACCTTGGAATCAGGCAATGAAATGATGGTATCCTCTCCCCATGCGACATTTGCTTCATAGTCGAATTTGAGGCCGAGATATGAGAAGTTCTCACATACTCTGCGACGCAGACGGCTGTTGTGCTCACCGATGCCTCCGGTGAAGATGATAAGGTCAACTCCGTTCATGACTGCAGCGAACTGACCGATATACTTGATAATGCCGTAAGTCAGCATCTTGAGTGCAAGCTTGGCTCTCTGGTCGCCTGAATTTGCAAGCGCGTCGAGGTCTCTGGCATCAGAAGAAGCTCCGGAAATTCCAAGGAAGCCAGATTTCTTGTTCATCACCTCGGTCATTTCATCCGGTGTGAGGTTTTCTTTCTTCATCAGGTACGGAACCACGTTAGGGTCAATGCTGCCGCATCTTGTTCCCATGATGACGCCGTCGAGCGGAGTGAAGCCCATGGAAGTGTCCACTGACTTGCCGTTCACGATGGCCGTGATGGAGCTGCCGTTGCCGATATGGCATGTGATGATCTTGGAATTGTTGATGTCCAGGCCGGCGAACTTGGCGCCTTTCTCAGCCACGAACTGGTGGCTTGTTCCGTGTGCACCGTATTTACGGACTCTGTACTTGGTGTAATCCTCATACGGAAGGCCATACATATATGCGTATGTAGGGATGGACTGATGGAATGCGGTATCGAAGGTAACTACCTGAGGCACAGAAGGAAGCACTGCCTGAACGGCTCTGATTCCGAGGATGTGCGCAGGGTTGTGGAGCGGTGCGAAGTCGCAGCAGATCTCGATTTTCTTCATCACGTCTTCGTTTACGAGGGCGCTTGACGAGAAATATTCTCCACCATGCACGATTCTGTGTCCTACGGCCTCGATGTCGTCAAGTGATTTGAGGACACCGTGCTCACTGTCGGTAAGTGCCTCGAGCACGAGCTGCATTCCGACTTTGTGGTCAGGAACCGGGAGGTCTTTCACTACCTTCTCCTTACCTGTAGCCGTGTGCTGAAGACAACCCATCTCCAGTCCGATTTTTTCTACGATACCCTTCGCAAGGACATCATAGACGTCATCGTTTTTCATATCAAGGAGCTGATACTTAATCGATGAACTTCCGCAATTGATTACAAGAATTATCATAACTATAGTTTTTGTTTCTATTTTTTCGGATTTGACGCGGCAAAGTTAAAAAGAATTCACTACTTTAGCAAGGAAATGACCTCCAACGGTCGAGTAACTGAGCGCGCACCTATGACAGAAACTGCGGACATAAAGCCACTTGCATTGGCATTTACCTTCGGGGCGGCATCCGGACTGCTCCTGAGCCGTATTTCCATGCATGCCGCATACATCTCCTCCGCCACTTCCCTACTGGCCGCATTGACATTGACAGTCATCACTTCAGTGGACCGCCGGCAGGCGGAAATCCTGCTGCTGTTCCTGACAGCAGGCGTTTTCTGCGCCGCGACATCGACATTGACAAGTCTCGGGGCTGTCGCCGGAAAACCGCTTTTCGCGGGCCTTGCGGCTGATTTCAGGTCAATGATTTCGTCGATTCCGTTTCCGCACGAGGGGACTGCGCCTCTTGTCAATGCCCTGCTGACGGGTGACAGGTCTTCGCTGGACAGCAGCGTCATGAACAGTTTCCGTGACAGCGGGGCGTCACACATCCTCGCACTGTCGGGGCTGCATCTCGGAATCATCTACGGCATCCTGCTCAAGGTGACTTCCATTTTCGGAAAGCATCCCACGGTAAAGGCCTTCAGAAGCCAGATTATCATATCGTTATGCGGTATATACACTTTGGCGACCGGGGCAAGTCCGTCGCTTGTGAGGGCTTTCCTTTTCATCCTTGTCAATGAGACTGCACGTCTGACTCACCGCAGCAACAATCCGCTCCGTGTGTATTGTGCTGCACTTTTCATCCAGACGGCCATCAATCCCCAAGTGATCAGTTCGACTGGGTTCCAGCTTTCCTACCTGGCGATGGCAGGCATCTTCCTGCTGTATCCTGCATTGAAAAAATGGTATCCGCAGGAGGAGGCCGCTGGCGACATGCTTATCGAAAAGGGCGCCGGCCGAACAGAAAGTGACGGGCTGGAGGGCGTGATGATCGACAAGGACGCCGGCCGAACAGAAAGTGACGGGCTGGAGGGCATGATGATCGACAAGGGCTGCTGCCGCGCGAGGCGTTGCCGGACTTCGTGGATGAAAACAATTGTGTCGGCCGCACCGCGCAAGATTTGGGATGCGGCTGCGCTGACGATTTCGTGCCAGGTATTCACCGGCCCTCTCGCCTGGTGGAAATTCGGAACGTTTCCGAAGTACTTTCTGCTGACGAATCTGCTGTCTCTGCCATTGACAAGTGCCGTCATGTTATTGTCTGTCAGCACTTCAGTCCTGTTCGCCATAGGCATCTGCCCGGACTTTCTCATCTCACTTACCGACAGCAGCGCGTCCCTGCTCCTTTTCATCATGAAGGTCATCTCCAGCATGTAGGGTGGGGTGGGAAGATTTTTCAAAAACGTCCGTGAAAACCCGCCTTCCACCGGACAAGTTGGTCATTTGAGTCACTTGTCCGTGAAAACCCGCCTTTCACCGGACAAGTTGTCATTTTGAGTCACTCGTCCGTGAAAACCCGCCTTCTACCGGACAAGTTGCGGATTACAACGTGCGCAAAAAAAAGGACGGCAACCGGAATCTCTCCGATTGCCATCCATAGTCTTTAAAGCTTTTATACAGTAAGCGATTATTTGCTTGCCTCTACAGAAACTTTTCTGAATTCTTTAAAATCCTTCATAAGAGCAAGAGCAGCTTTACGTGCGCGAGCACCAGCAGCCTTATTGCCTTTCTCTACCTGAGCGTCTGCATTAGCAACGAATTCCTCGTACTCAGCTTTGATTTTCTCAACAAGTTCTTTCATTGTTACTATAGTTATTTGTTAAACATTAAGTTGCTTGATTTTGGTAATCCTTTGCAATTTATGTAAAAATCCTGAAAATGCAAGCAATTATTTAACTTTTTACAACGATTAACCCCGTACGAAACTATTTTTTAGCAGTATTGAAGCAATTCATGGCCCTGTCGATGCCGATTGTCACAAACGCCTTGACGCCATCTATGACAGAGTCACATATTTCAGGCATTTTCTCTTTCTCCTCTGCGGACATCGGACCTATCACGAAATCCACCTGTCTGCCTTTCTGGAAATCATTGCCAATGCCGATCCTGATTCTCGGATACTCCTGCGTCTCGAGGAGTTCCTGAATGTTCTTAAGTCCGTTGTGGCCGCCGTCGCTCCCCTTCTTGCGCATTCTCAATGTGCCGAAAGGAAGATTCAGGTCATCGCAGATCACGATGACGTTCTCCAGCGGAAGTTTCAGTTTATTGACCCAATATCGAACGGCATTGCCGCTGAGGTTCATATATGTGGAGGGCTTGAGGAGGGTGATGTCCCGACCTTTGAATGACACTTCGGCCACGTCTCCATAGCGCTGGGTAGTGAAAGTGGCACCTGCGGCTGAAGCCCATGCATCCAGCACCATAAATCCTACGTTGTGGCGCGTGTCCGCATACTCCGCGCCGATATTTCCAAGTCCTACTACAAGGTAATTCATACTCGTTCTCCGATTCTGTCCGCAGAAAGTTTCGCCTTGTCTGCGGTTATTGTCATTTCTTCGCGCACCAGGAAAAGTCCCCGCTTTTCCGGCTATTGTGTCGCGCACCAGGAAAAGTCCCCGCCTACCAAGAAAACAGGACGGACCGGAAAGTCGATTCCGCCCCGTCCTGTAAAGTTTATAGCTGCACGATTATGCCTCAGCTGGAGCCTCAGCTGCCGGAGCTGCCGGAGCTTCTGCGTGATGTACGCCTTCCTCCATAGCCTCGTCAAGAGCTTCCTCATACTCGATGTGAGCTGCAACCTGACGTGAAGACTTGACTGTGCAGATGATAGTTCCCTTAGGAGAAACTACATTGACATTCTCATACTTGAGGTCACCTGCTACGATTCTCTTGCCGATCTGGAGTTTGTCGATGTTGATGACAAGCTCATCAGGAAGGTCCTTCATAAGAGCGCTGACTTTCAGTTCACGAACCAGCTTGTAGAACTTACCACCGGCACGTACACCGGCTGCATGACCAGTGATGGTGATAGGAACCATGATGGAAATAGGTTTCTCCTCATTGACAGCGAGGAAATCTGCGTGAAGGCAGTTGTCCTTTACCGGGTGATACTGAAGCTCGTGGATAACTGCATTGTATTTCTGGCCGTTGCTGAGCTCGAGGTCAACGATGTAAGATGCAGGAGTGTCGGTAAGACCTTTGAGATCTTTTTCAGTAACTGTGAAGAGAATGTTCTCCACACCTGAACCATAGATGTTGCAAGGTACGAGACCCTGTTTGCGGTACTCTTTGATGACCGCCTTGTTGCCGACCTCACGGACCTGGCCTTTCAATACGAAATGTTTCATTTCTTTAATTTGTTTAAAATGTGTTACTCAGTCTTGGTCCGGATGCCCGGACTAGACCCCATTGCACCAAAAGCTACTGCTTTTTCGCGGACCTTTCTTCAAAGGCCCAAAATGCGGCGCAAATATAGTGAATTTTCCGCAAATAAAAAATTGGCGTGAAGTTTTTTTAAAGAAAGTAATCATAAAAAAATTGCTATCTTTGGAGATGTGTAAAGTTTTGGACTATGGAGACGACGATTAGGCGATTCCCGATTGGGATACAGACGTTTGACAAAATCATTGAGGACAATTACCTGTATATCGACAAAACCGGATATATTGATGAAATTGCCAATAAATACCAGTACGTTTTCCTGAGCCGACCGCGCAGGTTCGGAAAGTCGTTGCTGTCTTCTACTTTCCATTGCTATTTCGAGGGCCGGAAGGAACTTTTCGAGGGGTTGAAAGCGGGCGAGGTGAAGAAGGAATGGACGAAACATCCGGTTTTTCATTTCGACATGTCCACGGCCAAGCATTTGAATGAGGAGCAGCTGCTTGAAGAACTCGATAAAAAACTTTATGAGTATGAACTCATCTATGGGCGCGGCGAAAAAGATATAAACCCCAACCAGCGTCTGGAGGGGCTGGTTCATCGTGCTTTCGAACAGACTGGTCAGCAAGCCGTAATCATCATTGACGAATATGACGCGCCACTATTGGACGTGATGAACGACAAAGGTAAGTTGCCGGCTATCAGGCAGATAATGAGAAATTTCTATAGTCCGATCAAGAGCCTCGACCCGTATCTGCGGTTCGTTTTCATTACCGGAATCAACAAGTTCGCACAACTCAGCATTTTCAGCGAGCTGAACAATCTCCAGAACATCTCCATGATGCCGGAGTACTCTGCATTGTGCGGAATTTCGCAGACAGAGTTGGAAAACAATATGCAAAATGAGGTTCAGGCACTAGCTGATAAGCAGAAAGTTAGCTACAAGGACGCACTTGCGCTGCTGAAAGCCCACTACGACGGCTATCATTTCTGCGAAGAATCAGAGGATATATACAATCCGTTCAGTCTCATCAAGTCATTGAACGAAAAGCGTTTCGGCAGTTACTGGTTTGACACCGGCACCCCGACTTACCTCATTGAAAGACTACGGAAAAACCCTATCGACGAGACTACGCTGGACAATATTCCGCTCGTTCCGCAATCGGATTTCGACGTTTCTCCGGAGATTTCGGAGAATTCATTGCCAATGCTTTATCAGACCGGTTACCTGACCATCAAGTCTTACGACGAGAGGATGCAGCTCTACACGCTCGGATATCCGAACAAGGAAGTCAAGATCGGTTTCACGAGAGGACTTTTGGGAGAGTACCCAAGCAAGACAAGCACGGCGTCGGGATTCGTGGCACATTTCTATGCGGCAATGGATTCGCAGGACATTGACCTGGCTATGGAAAAGCTGCAGGCGTACCTTGCAGGAATACCTAACGATTTGGAGAACAATACTGAAAAACATTATCAGACAATCATTTATCTGATTTTCTCGCTGCTAGGTTTCTATATCCGCACGGAAGTGAAATCCGCCATCGGCAGGGCTGACGCGGTCTGCTACACGGACAATTGCATCTATGTCTTCGAATTCAAGGTGGACGGATCTGCGGAAGAGGCGCTCAAGCAGATTGATGACAAGGGCTATATGCTTCCTTACAAATTCGAGGAAGGCAAGAACCTCGTCAAAGTCGGCGTAAACATTTCCTCTCAGACCCGCACCGTCGAGAAGTGGATAGCGAGGTAACGCTACAGCTCCAGCACGGCAGGCTTCAAGCCTTTAGCATTGACCTTCAATAGGATCGGGCCTTCGGCGTCGGCGTGGGAGCGGACTATAACGGTCAGCTTGCCGGCGAAGAGGTGCATGTGCGGGAGATGGAAAAGTTCGAGCGAGCACGGGTCACCGTTGGCGATGGCGCGGAACTCGCCGGCACCGGACACTGAGGCGAATACTTCGCGCGTGTCGGTAGGTACGGTATTGCCATCCTTATCCACCACACTTACAGTCACATACGCCAGGTCTTCGCCGTCTCTGGCGATGGAATCCCTGTCACATCCAAGACGGAGAGCATACGGCTTGCCGGCAGTGCGGACAGACTCCGAAGCTGTGACATTGCCATTCGCATCATAGGCCACGACGCGGAGCTCACCTTTCCGGTAAACCACGTCACTCCACATCAGACGATAACGTCCCTCAACCGCCTCATCCTGAAGACCTTCGCAAGGCGCGGACGGCGACGCTTTGGAACGACGACCCTGAGAAACGCCATTGACAAACAGCTCGGCCTCAGACCATGAAGTATAGACGTAAACCGGCGTCACTTGCCCTTCTCGGCCCGGCCAGGTCCAATGCGGAACTATATGAAGTGTAGGGCTTTCCGTGTTCCAGATGCTGCGGTAAAGCCAATAGCGGTCCTTCGGAATGGAGGCCAGGTCAATGATTCCGAACATGGAACTGTGGTTCGGCCATGCATCAGTATCGTAAGGGCTCGGCTCGCCCAGATAATCGAAACCGGTCCAGACGAACTGTCCCATTGTCCAAGGATAATCATCGGCAAGGGCGAAGTCCACATCCGGGATATTCGACCAGTTGCAGGCTTCCATATCGTAGCCCGATGACTGATGATCAGGGTGCATCACGCTGAACGCCTTCTCCACCGGGAAATGATATGTGCCCCTCGAACTTACGGTAGATGCCGTTTCCGAACCGAGCACCAGTCCCTGAGGCAACTGTTCATAACAATCCTTGTAACGGAAAGTGCGGTAATTGATTCCCGGGATGTCCAGCTGGGCCGCAAACCCGTTGGAAAGCACGCAATTGACCTGGTCCATTCCGCAAGTGACAGGCCTCGTCGGGTCCTCCCTGTGGCAGATGGACTGAAGGAACGATGCCGTCTTGTATCCTTCGGCAGAGCATTGGGACGGAACCTCATTGCCTATGCTCCACATGATCACTGACGGGGAATTCCTGAAAGCGTGGAGCATGCTTATCATATCACGCTCTGCCCACTCGTCGAAATAGCGGTGATACCCGTTCTCGCATTTCGCGTCATTCCACTCGTCGAAAGGCTCCACCATCATCATGAAACCCATCTCGTCACAAAGACGTACAAGTTCGGGCGCAGGCATATTGTGCGATGTGCGGACCGCATCACAGCCCATGTCCTTCAGCATTGTCAGCTGATGCCTCAACGCCGGCACGCTCACGGCCGCACCGAGAGGCCCCAGATCGTGATGGTTGCAGACGCCCTTGAATTTCCGGTGCTCGCCGTTCAGGTAAAAGCCCTTCTCCGGGATGACCTCGATCGAGCGGATGCCGAAGCGCGTCTCATATTCGTCCGTCACGGTTCCGCCCACCAGGATACGGGTCAATGCCTTATAAAGGTAAGGGTGCTCCGGTGCCCACAGTTTCGGCTCTTTTACCAGGAATTTCTGCACATGGCTGTCGCCTTTATGGTACAATGCCACAGACCGCCTAGATGCCACTTTCTCGCCTTCCGGAGAATAAATATCCGTAATGTATTCTATGTCAATGTTTTCCTTGTCTGACTGCAATGCAATTTCGAGTGAGACCGATGCCATATCATTATGCACGGAAGGGGTGGTGACGAATGTTCCCCAGACCGGAATATGGGCATTGGCAGATGTGCAGACCAAGTGGACATTTCTGTAAAGGCCTGCACCCGGGTACCATCTGGAAGAAAAAGGAAGGTTCTCCAGCCTGACAGCCAGGATATTGGAGCCGGACTTGTTCAGATACGGGGTGACGTCGCAGTGGAACGGGCTGTAACCATAAGGCCAGAAGCAGACCTCATGGCCATTGACATAAACCCGCGCCTCGCTCATCGCGCCGTCGAACAGCAGTTCCGCTTTCAGTCCGTCCGGGACATTGAACTCTGTCCTGTACCAGCCCACCCCCACATATGGCAGACCGCCGGTGCGACCGGTCTTGAGCGATGCCTTCGTCTCCATATTCTGCAATATCTGCACGTGCTGAAGGTCATTTTCAATGCTGAAAGGCCCGGTTATGGCCCAGTCATGCGGCACGCTCACGCTTTCCCATCCGGAGTCGTCATAAACCGGCATGAAAGCCCCGTCGGCCTCTCCGCGATGGAACCGCCACCCGTCCTTTAGGCAGGTATCTGTCCTCGCAGCTGATGAAGGAGTTGGAGTGTTTGGCGAACTTGAAGACCGCAAAGAGTCCGAAGAGAGTTCACCGGCATTGCTCACCGGCATTGAAGCGACTGAAGCACAAAGAAGTGCTGCCAGACATGAAAAAATCTTATTCAACATGTTATATCTTCCGTTATCAACTGACACTATTTCAAATATCTACAAAGATATAACACTCTCCGGTATTTCTCAACTTGGCAGAATTAGTAATACTCAAAAAAACGCTCGGCGGCAAGGGCCCGCTCTGCTCAGGCATCATAAGATGCCGGGCCGAAGAACAGCGAAGCGGTGGCCATGCGCTCTGGTGCGCACGGAGGCCATGATGTGCCCCCTTGGAGGGTGGGGTTAATAAGTCGTCATCAGACGACCGGCCGGGTCCGGGTATTTGCGACAGCAAATACGTGGAGGACATAAAGGCCGCGCGGAGCGTCAGGGTTTGGGACAGAGTCCCAATAAAATAACAAGGTTGGGGGGATTGAGACAAGTCATCAGATGCCAGGCCGGAGTTGGCGGGCAGGGCTGCCATTGCGGGGATGGCACGTGCGGCAGCAAGAAGCCCCGCGAGGACCAGGCCCTCCTGCTTCGCAGGCGCCTCCCTCTAGTGCCGAGGGCGGCAAGTCCTCACGGGGGCAACCTTTGCTGCCAGCCACACGTAGCGCAGCCTACAAATAGCTGAATATCAATCATTTAATTGAAATCAGAGTTGGAATTTTGGCAACTCTGAAAACACCTAAAACGCTGATACATAGTTAATTACGCGCTGCGCGCACCATTCGACATCGGTAAACTTTTTCAGGACTGTGCAAGCGAAAAAGCACTGTCCGAAGGATTGACAGGGCATAATCAGATGCCGGGCCGGAGTTGGCGGGCAGGGCAGCCGGGCGGCGATGGAAAGCCCGCAGGCCCTGATGTGCCCCCTTGAAAAGGGGGATAGGGGGATTGAGATAGGCAAGTCCTCACGTGGGCAACCTTGCTGCCAGCCACATGTAGCGCAACCTACAAACAGCTGAATATCAATCATTTAACCAAAATCAGAGTTGGAATTTTGGCAACTCTGAAAACACCTAAAACACTGATACATAGTTAATTAGGGATTGTCGCTTAATGTTTTCAATCTGAGCGAAGCA
>ULUV01044547.1_pt1 | contig 10929 bp, 10 predicted proteins | sample 1958921 | NCBI WGS metagenome assembly ULUV01 (sample SAMEA4835772, study PRJEB28245) | human gut metagenome | biome: gut microbiome; material: fecal sample | place: Denmark | collected 2008
ATCAGACTTTTTCTCAGCGTGTTGAAAAGCGCATTTTCCCTTGTAGAGGATAGGGGTGAACGCCACCGCAGAGGAATTCTGCCTTGCCGTGTGCTGCGAACGTTGCACATGATTTGTAGGGGACGATGCTTGCATCGTCCCGCAATGGTGGGTTTGCCGCAGATTCCTCCACAGCAGGCTCCGCAAGGTGACGGGCGCACAACGTGCACCCCTATGGTCACTATGGGGTAAACAGCGCGGTTTTCCCATGCGGTGCCGTGCCGCTTCCACGCAACATTTTCATCGCTTTGGCATCGGTTTTCGGACTTGTTTTCGGAACTTGTTTTTATCTTTGCGGATGACATGCACCGCGGTGATGGTGGCCACCACGCCGGGCAGCAAAAAGGCAAAGGCATCCAGCACCAGGCAGGCGGCCAGCTTGATTGCGGCATTGGGAGCACTTTTGCAGTACCAGACTTCCAGCACAATACTGACCACAAAGCACACCAGCAACACCGTGCCAATGCAAAGCAGCCCCCGCACAAACGGCGGGAGCTTGGCTTTAGCGGTCGGTTCTGCGTTTTTTGGGGTGTTCCGTACCATTACAGTTTATGGATTTCCTCAACGAACTGGCTGACGATATCGCCTTTCAGGGTGCGGATCTTCTCGCCATGCTCAAACAGCACAGCACAGTCCTTGCCGCCTGCAATGCCGATGTCCGCATCGCTGGCTTCGCCGGGGCCATTGACAATACAGCCCATAATGGCGATTTTTACCGGCTTTTTGAAGCCCTCTTCTTTCAGGCGGCGCTCCACCTCGTTGGCAATTTCGATCATGGGGTACTGGGTGCGGCCGCAGGTGGGGCAGCTGATGATCTCCGGCCCGGCCACGGCGTAGCCAACCGCACGCAGGATATCGTAACCGGCGTACACTTCATCCTCCGGGTCGCCGGTCAGGGAGACGCGCAGCGTATCGCCGATGCCTTCCAGCAACAGGCCGCCAATCCCCATGCCGGATTTGATCAAGCCCATGCGGTTGCCGCCGGCTTCGGTCACACCCACATGCAGGGGGTAATCTGTCTGGGAGGCCAGCAGCCGGTAAGCGGCCATCATGCGCGGCACGTTGGAGGATTTTATGGAGATGACGATATTATTAAAGTCATGCTTTTCCAGCAGGCGCACATGGTACATGGCACTTTCCACCATGGCTTCCGGCACAGGGGCACCGTAACGGGCCAGGATATGCTTTTCCAGGCTGCCGCCGTTCACGCCAATGCGGATGGGGATGTTTTTGGCGTTGCAGGCATCCGCGACCGCTTTTACACGGTCATCATCACCGATGTTGCCGGGGTTGATGCGAATCTTATCGGCACCGGCATCGATGGCGGCAAGGGCGGCGCGATAGTCAAAGTGGATATCGGCCACAACGGGGATATCCACCGCCTCCTTAATGGCCGATACCACCGCGGCATCTGCCGGGGTGGGCACCGTGACGCGCACGATCTGGCAGCCCGCTTTTGCCACGCGTTTTGCCTGCTCCACGTTGCCCGCAATATCCTTAACGGGCACATTGAGCATGGTCTGCACTGCAATGGGGTTGGTGCCGCCAATGGTAATGTTGCCGATTTTGACCGTCCGTTTTAGCTGACGCATGGAAAAACGCCTCCTGTATGTTACTTCGCAAAGCCTACTGTTCCCCTTTTATCTGGGTTGCTGCGGCTTTCGTTCCAAATCAAAGAATATATTTTGCCACATCCTGCATCGTGGTCAGCACCACCAGCATTAAAAGCAGGATCATGCCTGCCGCGTTGATGGCTGTCTGGAAGCGCAGCGGCAGTTCCCGCCGGGTAATGCCTTCTGCGGCAAGGAACAGCAGCTTGCAGCCGTCCAGCCCGGGGATGGGCAGCAGGTTAAACACGCCAAGATTTACCGTGATGACAGCGGCCAGGCTGAGCACATCCCGCCAGCCATATTTGACGGCTTCATTGACCGCATTGACTATACCGACCGGACCGGAAAGCTCATTGACGCCCACACGCCCGGTGAAAAGGTCCAGGAATCCGCGCAGGATGACCCGCGCATAATAGCAGAAATACCGTGCCGCCCCATGCACCACGCTGCGCGGCGTTTTTTCAATACCATACACCCGGAAATCCAGTACCATGGAGGTTGTGCCGTCCGCATTGGTAGTGGAATCAAACTGCACCTGGGGCAGTGTGACCAGCTTGCCGTCCCGCAGAACCGTGATGGTTGCGGTATCATTTTCGGTACGCTGCAGTTCGTACATGACATCTTCAGCCGTAAAGCAGAAATGCCTGTTGACCGACATGATCTCATCGTTCACCTGCAGGCCAGATGCCTGGCTTTTGGGGTTTTCACCCTGGAAGTCATAAATGATCTTGCTGGTCACAGCGCTGCCGCTGGCCACAAGTACCAGCAACAGGATAAAGCCCAGCACAAAATTCATCAGGGCACCGGCGGCAATCACAAAAAAGCGCTGCCAGGGGCTTGCTTCCACAAAGCTTTTGCCATCCACCGTCAGGGGGAACAAGGGAGCATGCGGATCATAGGTATGCACAGAAGCAGCGGCAGCATCCTGCTTTTTCGCAGGTTCTGCCCGCTCCTGCTCGTCCGGGTCCTCAGATTCTTCCGGGGTTTCACCGGCAAGGTTATTGTAACCGCCCAGCGGCAGCAGACGCACGGAATAACGGGTGCCGCCCCTGACGGTGCTCCACAGCGCTGGGCCGAACCCGATGGAAAATTCCTCCACATGGATGCCGCAGTGCCGGGCGGCAAAAAAATGCCCAGCCTCATGCACCAGCACCACCGTGCCAAATACCAAAACTGCCACAATCGCGGTCAGCAGAAAATTCATAAGCACCTCGCTTACAGGGAACTTTGACAGCCGGGCCGCCAAATGCCCGGCACAGAAGGGTTACACATGGGCTTTTACATAATCGCGCGCCATGCGGTCGCAGTCATACACATCCTGCAGGGTATAATCCCCGCCAAAGCTGTCGCTGTCCACCATGCCTTCCACCAGGCGGCCAATATCCAAAAAGCCGATCTTATCCTGCAGGAACAGGCGCACAGCTTCCTCGTTGGCACCGTTTGCGGCGCAGGGACCAAGGCCGCCCTTGCGGATCGCCTTTTTGGCGGCTGCCAGGCAGCGGAACGTTTCATCATCCGCCACATCAAAGCTCAGATGCTTGAGGGCAGCAAAATCCAGCTCCGGCACCGGGCTGGGCAGACGGTCCGGCCAGGTCAGGGCATACTGGATCGGAATGCGCATATCCGGCACGCCCAGCTGAGCGATAACAGAATGGTCGGCAAACTGCACAGCAGAGTGCACAATGCTTTCGCGCTGGACAACAATCTGAATCTTATCCTCCGGCAAGCCAAACAGCCAGACAGCCTCAATCAGCTCCAGACCTTTGTTCATCAGGGTGGCGGAATCGATCGTGATCTTAGCGCCCATATTCCAGTTGGGGTGTTTGAGGGCATCAGACTTGGTTTTGCCGCGCAGCTGCTCGGTCGTCATACCAAAGAAAGGTCCGCCTGACGCGGTGAGCAGAATCTTTTCCAGCCGTTTGGCAGAATGCTGATCCTGCAGGCACTGGAAGATGGCGGAATGCTCGCTGTCCACCGGCAGCAGCTTGACGCCGTATTTCTTTACCGCGTCCGTTACCAGGTGGCCGCCGGTCACAAGGCTTTCCTTGTTGGCGAGGGCCAGATCATGTCCGCTTTCGATTGCAGCCAGAGAGGCCGGCAAACCGGCAATACCGACTACCGCGTTCAATACAACATCGGGGCCATCCATGGCAGCCAGAGTGCGCAGCCCCTCCGGGCCTTTCAGCAGTTTGGGTGCGTTGGCGGTACCGGCAAGGGCGGCATCCAGTTTCTCACAGGCGGCAGGGTCCACCACGGCCACATATTCCGGGTGGAACTCTTCGATCTGCTTTTGCAGGATCTCCACGCGGGAGTTCGCTGCAAGGCCAAAGATGCGGTAGCCGTGCATCCGGGCAACATCAAGGCTCTGGGTACCGATGGAACCGGTGGAGCCAAGCAGAGTAATGGTTTTTGGCATGTTGACATCCCCTTATGGAAAGGCACTGCCCCAAAAGTGCAGTGCCGGTTGTTGTTCTGGGTTTCGGGACCCGGCCTGTTGATACGGCGGCCCCCCTGTTTACGCTTTACTGGAACACATAAAAGAAGTAACGCACCACGATGGACACCAGCGGCGCGATAAACATCACGCTGTCAAACCGGTCCAAAATACCGCCGTGGCCGGGGAAAATGGTGCCGTAATCTTTGATACCCACCTGACGCTTGACGGCAGAGGCGAAGAGATCGCCCAAAATGCCCAGCACCGACGCCACGGCGCCCATGGCGGCAATGATGATATAGTGCCGCGCGGTGACAGCCACCGTCAGGCTGGCGAACCGGCCGGAAAGCGCGCTGTAAATAATGGTTGCCAGCAGCCCGATGACCACGCTGCCGATCACACCGCCGATGGCGCCTTCCACCGTTTTGTTGGGGCTTACCACCGGAGCCAGCTTGTGCTTGCCGAACGCGCGGCCCGCAAAGTAGGCGCAGGTATCGCCGCCCCAGGCAAAGCACAGGATCAGCAGGATGAAGTAGATGGCATCATAGCCGTACATATCCATCGGCAGGCAGCGCTTGAGGTGGATGAGAGAGTAAAAGCAGAACAGAATCACACCGCTGAAGTAGATAAAGCCGCTCAGCTTGCCAAAATCCAGCGTTTTATCATGGGTGATGAGCACCACATTATAAAACAGCACCGTCAAAAAGCCCACAGCCAGCAGCGCTGCGCGCGCCGCGCCGCTGGAGCTGAGCATGAGCAGCATGGTAAACGGCACCGCTGCCGCATACAGGTACCACTGCTTTTTGCCAAAGCCCATTGCGGTAAACACTTCATGAATGGCAAGCAGGCAGATAGCCGCCAGCACCAGGTCAAACAGGATCGTGTCAAAGAAAGCCAGAACCACGGCAAGAACAGCCAGCCCGACTACGGCGGTAATGATGCGAGTTTTCATAAAAGATGGTTTCCTTTCAACAGCAGCTGCGGTGTGTTAAGCCTATCCCCTGCCATGGTATGCGGTGGAACGGCGTTTCTTGCACTTCTGCCGGAATAAACTGCGTGCCGCGCATGGCGTTCAGGCGCGGCACACAGCTGAGGTGTATCTGAAAAGTCGAAAATTCAGTCTATTTCTACAAGCACAGCGGGATTTTGCGTTAAAAAGCCTTAAATCCTGCTTGTATTTGCGAAATATCCGTCCTTTTCTTTGTCTTCAGATACACCATAAAGAGGGACTGCGCCCAGGCAGGCTTACGCCCGTCTGCCGCAATCAGACCTCCATGATCTCCTGATTTTTACGGGCGCAGGTTGCGTCAATTTCCTTAACGAACTTATCGGTCAGCTTCTGGACCTCTTCTTCCAGGTTCTTCTGGTCGTCCTCGGTCAGCTCGCCAGCCTTTTTCTGGGCTTTGAACTTATCCATGGCATCGCGGCGGACATTGCGCACAGCGACCTTGGCTTCTTCGCCCTGCTTCTGCACATCCTTGGTCAGCTGCTTGCGACGTTCCTCAGTGGGGGCCGGGAACACCAGGCGGATGGTGTGGCCGTCATCAATGGGGTTGATGCCGATATCGCTGGTCTGGATTGCCTTGGAGATTGCCTTGATCAGGGTACCATCCCAAGGGGTGATGGTCAGGATGCGGGCTTCGGAAACAGCCACGGATGCAACCTGCTGGACCGGCGTCGGGCTGCCGTAATAATCCACCATTACTTTATCCAGGATGCCGGGGTTTGCGCGGCCTGCACGGATGGAGGTCAGCTCGCGGTCGAGATGGGCAACGCAGTTGTTCATTTTTTCTTCGTAAATTTTGGTCGTGCTGCTCATGAGGGTTTTCTCCTTTTTCGATATATAAATTAGGGGTTAAAATACTTTGCGGTTACTCGCGCACAATGGTGCCCACGTTTTCGCCCTGCAGGGCACGGGCAATGTTGGCGGGCTCGTTCAGGTCAAACACCACAATGGGCAGACCGTTGTCACGGCAGAGGGTTGCGGCGGTGGAGTCCATAACAGCCAGGCGCTCGTCCAACACACGGGTAAAGGTCAGGGTATCGTACTTGACGGCATCGGGGTACTTGTGGGGATCCTTATCATACACGCCGTCCACCATAGTTGCCTTGAACATGGCGTCTGCACCGATTTCCAAGGCGCGCAGGGCGGATGCGGTATCAGTAGAGAAGATGGGGTTGCCGGTGCCGCCGCCGAACACGACGATCTTGCCTGCTTCCAGCTCAGCGATTGCCTTATCGCTGCGGAAGGTATCGGCCACCTGCGGCATGGCGGAGCTGGTCATAACAGCAGCGGGCACACCCTGCTGGCGCAGAGCATCCTTGACGGCAATGGCGTTCATCACGGTTGCCAGCATACCGATCTTGTCTGCATCCATGCGATCCATTTTGCCGGAGGAACGGCCGCGCCAGAAATTGCCGCCGCCAACCACGATGCCGATCTGTGCGCCAAGGTCATACGCTGCCTTGATGCCCGCGCAGATAGACGCAATGGTAGCTTCATCAAAACCGGTGCCTTTTTCGCCGGAAAGTGCTTCGCCGGAGACTTTCAAAAGAATACGTTTATATTGAACTGCCATATTCAAACACCACCTGTATTTTCCGGGCACAGCCGCCGCTGCCGGGTTTTCCCAAACTGCACCCATATTATCTTTTCCCTTGTATTTTACAATAGTTTGCGCTCAAAGTAAAGCCGTTGTTTGAAAAAAGAAAAATTGAGGCAATACCGCATAATTCTAAGTGCCGATACGGCGAGCGAGGTGCGGCAGATGCCAAGCCAAAAGCGCAGATAATACTGGATGTCTTATCGAGCATTTTGGCAACGCAGATGCCGTGCCGCAGCTGCCGGAGCGGTGCTTAAGCCGCAAGGCGGGAATTGTGCGGTGTTGCCTTGACATAATTACATTTTGTTTTCCGCTTGCCGAACAGAAAAACAGCGGCGCACCGGGTGCGCCGCTGTACAAATTATATTTATTGCTTATGATTTCCGGCTTTGCTTTTCGACTGCAGGATGGTGTCTTTTATCAGCTTTGGCAGCCGCATCAAATCTTTTTGGGCGGCAGGGTCGCACGGAATTCTTCCCGCAGGCGGGCTGCGCCGCTTTCGGGGCGAGGTGTGCGCAGCACATTATGGGTGCCGAACGCTGCCAGCGGTTCCGGCGGCAACGTCATGCGCAGCACGGTTTCCTGGTTTGCTGCGGTTTCCAGCCGCCAGCCCAAATTTTGGGCGCAGCGGTATACCAACAGCAAACCGGTGCACCCGTTGGCAAGGGCTTCCGGTGTCTGAACACCAGCCAACTGGGCACAGGCGGCCTCCGGCCAGATCCTGCCGTCATGGTATTCCAGCGTGCGTCCGGTGCAGCTTATCGTAATTTTTGCCGCCGGGTTTGCCCGCAGAGAATTGGAAAACAGGTTGGCAAACATCGTTTGGACGATGGCCAAATCAATCTGCGCCCAAACCGGCTGGTTCTGCGGCATGGGCTGCAAGTGCACCCGGCCGGTAACGGCGCATTCTTCCAGCTCATGGTTTGCGGCATCACACAGCTGAGCCAGGTACACCGTCATTTCCTGCACAGTCCAGTTCAGCTGCCGGGGCGGCTGGCTTTGCGCCACAAGATCCGCCGCATTATCCGCCAAACGTTCCAGGCGGAAAATGCGCTGTTTCATCTCTTCCAGCAGCGGTGCTGCCATATCCTGTACATCAGGGGTGGCAGCGTGCACAAGATAATTCTGCAAGGCATCCACAGTACTTTGCAGCAGGCAGAAATCCGCAAAGAAGCGGCCTTTCAGCCCCCCGCGCAGCTGCAGCTCATCCGCTGCATCTTCCTGCTGCGGGTGCAGGGCATCGGGCAGTGTATGTTCCGGCATAGGAAGCTTCTCCTTTTATAGCGCTGGATATGCCCGTTTATCTGCTGCTGTCAGCAGCGCAGGTCATGGTGCGTGCGTGCGATCACCGCTTCCAGCAGTTCACTTACCGTCAGGCGATCCTGCGGGGTCTTGCCGTTGCGCTCGCACAGCATCTGGTAAGCCGGCGTATTGCTTTTGTACAGCCGCGCATTCAGGCGTTCCAGAGCCGAGCGCACCGCCGGGCCATTTACGCCAAACGGCTCCCCTGCTTTGGTGCACAACTCCCCCAGGGAACACGCCTGGCGGTCGTAGACCGCAATATACACGGCTTCCTGCAGGTAATTGATACCATAGGCCAGGTTTTTGTAGCAGCCAAGGGTGCGCAGCTGAGCCGTAACGCTCTCATGCACCAGGTAACGGTTCAGCCGCGGGCCGCTTGCTGCTGTTTGATACACCGTATCAAATAATTCGGGCAAACTATATGGTTTGAATATAGTACACTCGGCCCCCAATGTCAATATTTTTTCAATTTGGGGCGCTGCACTGGGCATCAGGGTTACAATAATATGCGGTTCGTACTCAATCTGCTGTTGGCGTATGCTGCGCAGCAGTGGAAAAATTGTGGTATCACTCAAAACCGAATCCAGCACCAGAACTTCCGGCCGCAGGCCGCCTTGCAGCATATGCAATACTTCTGCGCCGGAATCAATGATTGCGCTTGCCTCAATGGCATCATTGGTTTCTGCATACAGGCGGATCATCTTGCGCTGGGCTGCATCACTGTCTGCAAACAGTGCGGTCACACGTTCGACCAGCTTTTCTTCCGTCATTCTTGTTTCTCCTACCGGGGCAAGGCATCACATACGGTCCCCCTGCATTTTAACATTCTTTCGCAGTTTCTTGCTGCGCATTTGGTTCAGGTACTCAGCAGCCTGCGTTCAGCACTTCAACCTGCCCCACTGTGCAGCAATCAGCCAGCACATCTGCGGCCTGGCTGGGCATTACGGTGTTTTCGTATAAGTATTGCAACAGGTTCCGGGCGCGGCACTCCATATCTGCGGGGAAGGTACAACGCACAGCGGGGCCCGCCTCCCCGCTCACCAAAATACGCAGCTCCGGGCCACATTGCCACAGGGTATAATACACACGCGTTTCCGCCTGTAATCCTTCAATGTAACTGAACAATCGGGTTTGCTTTGCCAGCAGTCTGTTTACCTTGCTTCTGCCTGCTTTTCCACAATGATCCTCCACGGTTTTAGGGCCTCCTTTTCCCTGCCGGTACGCTAATCCACCCCGCCGCAGCATAAGCAGACTGTTACCATGTGTAACCTTTTATAGTTGCTCTCTCATTGTATTGCGCCTGCTACCCAGGCTGTTACCCCTCTGCTTTTGGCAGGTCCAGGCTGCAAGCCTTGCCCGCCGCATGGGCCGCATGGTTAATATTGTATTAAGGTTACTATATACAGCCGCACAGCAAAAAGTCAAGGCTTTTGGGGTATACGGTTTTGTACGGTTAGTGCAATTTTAGAGCTATATATTTTATTTTATCATATACACGTTATTATTATAAGCAAATATTATTCGTCTGTCGATATATGCCGATTTTTGCAGACCTCAGGCCAGGAATTGCCGTTGTTTTATTGTTGTGCTCTTGTTGTAAAAGGAACGCCGCACAGATGGCCGGCGACGTTGGGGATCGTGGGTATTCTGTTTTCTAAGGCAATACCGCATAATTCTAAGTGCCGATACGGCGAGCGAGGTACGGCAGATGCTAAGCCAAAAGCGCAGATAATACTGGATGCTGCAAAGGTGAGCGCCGCCAGTGGCGGAAACAGCGAACCGAAGCAGGGGCAGCGGTCGCAGAGTGCGAGGGGCTTTTGCCCCCGAAGCACGATGCGGGTACCGCAACCCGACATTATCGAGCATTTTGGCAACGCAGATGCCGTGCCGCAGCTGCCGGAGCGGTGCTTAAGCCGCAAGGCGGGAATTGTGCGGTGTTGCCCTAAATTGTTTTATGCCCGCAAATGCCGCAGCATGTTTTCATACCTCTGCTTTGCATCCGGCACAATATTCTTGACCGGGTAAGCATGATAAAGGCCTTTGCCTACTTCCGGGATCACGTTTTCCCGGCGTTCTCCGGCCGCTTTTTCAGGCTGAACAACATCTGCGTACTTTTTTCAAAACCAGCTTGACAATTTTCCCCTGCTGCGGTATAGTAATTAAGTCAACAACATGGGCTCGTAGCTCAGCTGGGAGAGCGTTCGGTTCGCATCCGAGAGGTCGAGGGTTCGATCCCCTTCGAGTCCACCAATTTGCCGCATCGTTTTGTACGATGCGGCGTTTTTTATGCCTAAAAAACTTTGGCAGACCGTGCCGGGCTCCGAACCCTGAAGTCGGATGCGAACCGGGCGGGGTCATCAATGTACTTTTTGAAAATCCATCGGTTTCACGCTTATTTCTTTGCATTTTGCAGAGTGCTGCGGGCAAGCGCATCGCTTTTATGCCCCCTTCTCGGAAATTCCTTCAAAAATCTCCGCGCCATCGTAGGTTGATACAGCCTTGAGCTGCTCCACTTGATTGAAGCTGGCGTTCAGCGTAATCGAGATCTCATAGTCTTTTCGGACGCGAATCTCCTTAATGAACTGCTGCAAAATGGCGCGGCGTTCATCGTGGTTGGCGGTGTCGTAAACATCCGCCCATGTAAGAAGTTCATTGCAGATGTAGTTGCTGCGCTTTGCTGTTTTGGTAGCTTCTTCGTATTCTTCCTGTGCCTGCACGAGCTGCTTTTCCAGAGTTTCCAGAGCCTCTCTTGCCTCGGCTACTAGTGTGCCCAGCAGTTCTTTGTCCAAGGCACTTACGCCCCGAATGACCAGAATGGTTTCGGCTTTCAGGTCATCCAGCTCTTTCTGCTTGGCTTCCAAGTCTTTCTGGATTTTCTTGATTTTCTTCTGGATGCGGGCGGCATCGTTGGTCTTGACCGATTCCAGCAGCTTCTTCCGGG
>ULUV01026673.1_pt1 | contig 10713 bp, 9 predicted proteins | sample 1958921 | NCBI WGS metagenome assembly ULUV01 (sample SAMEA4835772, study PRJEB28245) | human gut metagenome | biome: gut microbiome; material: fecal sample | place: Denmark | collected 2008
AAGGCCAATTTTTTCGACGCAAAAGATAACTAAGTGTGCATTTTTTGTTAGCATACTTTGTTATCTTCCTTCTCGGCAACTATATTTTTTTCATATATGGTTAGCAAAATCTAACTTTAAGGAGGTTCATTTCATGGAGAACAAAAAAGAGCAAAGCACAGCTTCAAGCCTCCTGCGCTTTGCTGGCCCATACAAAGGGAAATATATTCTTTCTATTTTCCTGTCTGTGTTGGGCGTCGCTTCGGGCTTGGTTCCCTATTATGCCGCAGCACAAATGCTGATCGGACTGATCGGGGATGAACGGGAGTTTTCCTTTTATCTGATGTGGGGTGCGGTTGCCGCCATCGGGTACATAGCAAAATCCTGTTTCTCGATCCTTTCCACCAGCGTTTCACATACTGCTACCTTTCATGCGCTCCGGGATGTGCGGAAACAGATTGTTGACAAACTGAACCGGATGCCGATGGGAACTCTTTTGGATACACCGTCCGGCCAGTTAAAAGACATTCTGGTTGACCGGGTGGAGGGACTGGAAACACCGCTGGCCCATCTTCTCCCGGAGATGTCCGCGAATGTGCTGGTTCCCATTTTCATCATTGTGTATCTGTTCGTGCTGGATTGGAGAATGGCGCTGATCTCCCTGATTACCATTCCAGTGGGCATGGCTTTTATGGCTACGATTCTGAAAACCTATCCGCAGCAGTATGAGGGCTCCGTGAAGATCAATCAGCAAATGAACAATGCGGTTGTGGAATATGTCAACGGAATTGAGGTCATTAAGGCGTTTAACCAGAGTGCGGCGTCCTATGGAAAATACTCGGATGCCGTCAGGGAAAATGCGTCTTACTTCTATAACTGGATGAAAAGCTGCCAGTGGGCAATGGCTTCTTACAATGCGATCTGCCCCGCCGTTTTGATTACGGTTCTCCCCGCTGGTGTGCTGTTTTATGCAGCAGGCAGCATTACCGCCGCCAACCTGATCACGATCATCATTCTTTCGCTTGGTATTGTCGGCCCGCTGATTGCCGCCTCTAACTTTGCGGACAGTCTTGGTGCGGTGGGAACCGTGGTTGGTGAGATTGCAACGCTGCTGGACGGCCCGGAGCTGGTTCGCCCTGTGGAGCCGGTGAAGCTGGACGGCGAAGAAATCTGCCTGCATGATGTTTCCTTTTCTTATAAGGAAAATGGGGACAACGCAATTTCCCATATCAACCTTTCGATCAAGCCCGGTACGGTAACAGCCCTGGTTGGCCCCTCCGGTTCCGGCAAATCGACCATTACGAAGTTGATTGCAGGATTTTGGGACGTGGGTTCCGGTTCTATCACGCTGGATGGAAAAGACCTTAGAAAAATCCCGCAGAAACAGCTTGCCGATCAGATTGCCTATGTCTCCCAGGATAACTACCTGTTTGACGATACCATTCGTGAAAATATCCGTATGGGCCGAAGCAGCGCAACGGATGAAGAAGTGGAGCAGGCTGCAAAGGCCGCTGGATGTGATGCGTTTATCCGCAGTCTGGAAAATGGCTATGATACGAATGTCGGCGGTGCCGGAGGCCATTTGTCCGGCGGTGAGCGTCAAAGGATCGCCATTGCACGCGCTATGCTGAAAGATGCACCTATCGTGATCCTTGATGAAGCGACAGCCTACATCGACCCGGAAAATGAAGCGATTGTCCAGCAGGCTGTCAGCAAATTGGTGGCCGGAAAGACGCTGATTATTATTGCACACCGTCTGTCTACCATTACGGATTCGGATAACATCGTGGTCATGCAGGATGGACAGATTTCCTCTATGGGAACCCATGAGGAACTTTTGAAGAAGTCCGCGCTGTATAAAGAAATGTGGCAGGCGCATATTGGAGCAAAGGATGGTGAGAAAGCATGATAAATGTATTTAAGAAAATCTGGGACTTTGCTTATAACGAGCATGGCAATATCAAAAAGTCCATTGGTCTGGGCCTCTTAAACGCCATCTTCCATGCGCTCCAGCTTTATGCCATTTTTGCGGTGCTGGCAGCTCTGGTGAACGGGAATCCGGGCAAAAATACGGCGCTCATTGCCGTAGGTTTGATGCTGGTGAGCATTGTCGGAAAGATCGTCACGCAGTATTACTCCCAGTTACAACGTGTCCATGCCGGTTATTTTATGGCGGCGGATAAGCGGATTCAGATTGGCGATAAACTGAAAGTCGTTCCGATGGGCTATTTCAATCAGAACAGCCTCGGAAACATTACTGCGGTTGCTACGACTACACTCAGCGAAGTGGAAACGACTGCCCCCGTAGTTCTGGTAACAACCCTCGGCGGTTTTATCAATGCCGTGGTATTTGCGATTGTGATTCTGTTGTTTGACTGGCGGATCGGCCTTTTGGTCGTTGCCGCTATGCTCCTGTTCCTTTGGGTTACTTCCATGATGGAAAAGCGTACCCGCAGAAACGCCCCGCTGCGTCAGGCCGCCCAGGAGAAATTGGTCGAGGCCGCGCTGGAGACTATTCAGGGCATGAGTGTGGTTAAGGCGTTCAATCTAAGCCGGGACAAAAACAAGCGGATGGATCAGGCGATTGACAATAGCTGTACGGAAAACGCCAGCATGGAAAAATCCATGTCCCCTTACCTCTGGCTCCAATCGGTCATTCTTGATCTGTTCAGTGTGGGGATCATGCTGCTATCTGTTTATTTCTATCTGCAAGGTACAATGCCTTTGGCCTACTGCCTGTTGCTGATCGTTGCGGCCTTTATGATTTTCGGTGAATTAAAGAGTGCCGGAAGCGGTATGGCAACGCTGCGGCTGACGGAGGTATCCATTGACCGGGTCAACGAGCTGGATCATGTTCCTGTTATGAGCGAAGGCAGCATTGACACCGCGCCTGCGTCCTATAGCATTAAATTTCAGGATGTGCGCTTCGCCTACGAAAAGCGTACCATTCTGGATGGAGTCAGCTTCAAAATACCGGATCGTACCATGACCGCGATTGTCGGTCCCTCCGGTTCCGGCAAGACAACGCTCTGTAACCTGATCGCCCGCTTTTGGGATGTGAACAGCGGCTGTGTTTCTATCGGCGGTAAAGACGTAAAGGCATATACGCTGTCGGAGCTGATGTCCAATATCAGTATGGTATTCCAAAATGTCTATTTGTTTGCGGATACCATTGAGAACAACATTAAGTTCGGCAAACCGGATGCTACCCATGAGGAAGTCGTTGCGGCGGCGAAAAAGGCTTGCTGTGATGAATTTATCTCCGCTTTGCCCGATGGCTATAACACGATGATCGGTGAGGGAGGCGCTTCTCTCTCCGGCGGCGAAAAACAGCGCCTTTCTATCGCCAGGGCTATGCTGAAGGATGCTCCCATCGTCATCTTTGACGAGGCCACCGCAAATGTTGACCCTGAAAACGAGGATCGTTTGCAGACCGCGATTGAGGAACTGACAAAGAATAAAACTATTATTATGATTGCTCACCGTCTGAAAACTGTCCGTAATGCCGATCAGATTCTGGTCGTAAACGGCGGCAAGATCGTACAACAGGGCAAGCATGACGATCTGATCCGGCAGAAAGGCATCTATGCTGATTTTGTCAGTGGCCGCAAGCAGGCGATTGGCTGGAAACTGAACGCAAATTAACAAAGTAAGGTTTGTGCTGCTTTCGAGCAGACAAATAGATCATTTTAAGGAGGATTTTCCAATGGAAACCAACAAACTCAAAGCAAAAGACTTAATCAATGTCGGTATTTATACCGCTATCTACATCGTAATCTTTTTCGTTGTAGGTATGCTCAATGCAATCCCTGTACTTTATCCGCTCCTGTATGTCTTGATCCCGCTGATTTCCGGTATCCCGTTTATGCTGTTTCTGACCAAGATTGAGAAGTTCGGCATGGTCACGATCATGTCAGTCATCTGCGGCGTATTCTGGTTCCTGATGGGCTATACCTGGACAGCGATTGTCGGCTATGTTGTGTTCGGCATTATTGCTGATTTGGTGCTGAAAGCTGGCAAATATAAGAGCTTTAAGGTAGATGTGATTGGCTACTGGCTGTTCTCCTGCGGTATGATCGGTTGTCAGGCTCCCATGTGGGTCATGGCTGATACATACATGGCACAGGTAGAGGCATCTATGGGCGAACAGTATGCAAGCGAACTGGCCCACTATATGCCGTCCTGGATGGGTATTGCGGCGATTGCAATCATCTTCATTGGCTCTCTGCTGGGCGCGTTGCTTGGACATAAGATGCTGAAAAAACATTTTGAAAGAGCAGGCATTGTCTAATGGAACAGTATGAGGCTTATCAACCACCCCAAAAGAAAGGCTTTTATCTTGACCCGCGCACAAAAGTCCTGTTTATGGCTTTCATCACAACGCTGATGTTCTTTGTATATGAGAATCTTGCGATGGATGCTGCGGTGGCGATAATCCCGTTGACCTTGCTCCTGATAAACCGTCAAGTGCGGACAGCCCTCATTTACGGGGGGCTGTTCGCCCTGGCAGTTGTGGCAAAGCTGACACAGGGGATGTATGTATTGCCATCTGTCCTTAACATGATTTCTGTTCTGCTGGTTGCAATGGTAATCCGCCTGTTTCCAATTTTTATGTTGGGCTATTACATTATTGAATCTACCTCTACTGATGAATTTGTGGCCGCTATGGAGAAATGGCACGTTCCGGAGGCGTTCATTATTCCCATTACCGTTGTGATTCGGTTCATTCCTACGCTAGGTGAAGAATCGGCTGCGATCACGGACGCCATGCGGATGCGTGAAATCCAGTTTGGAACAAAGAAGTTCTGGCAGAATCCCACCGCGCTTCTGGAATACCGGGTAATTCCGCTAATGATGTCGGTTGTCAAGATCGGTGATGAATTATCTGCGGCGGCTCTCACCAGAGGTTTGGGAGGCTTAAAGCACAGGACGAGTATTGCGGCCATCGGCTTTACTGCGTATGACCTGATTATTGCGTTGCTCTCGGTTGGCCTGCTGGTCTGGTCGTTTTTGTAGGAGGTGACAAGTCTATGATTGAATTTCAAAATGTCACTTTTACTTATCACAGTACGGAGAGGGAAAGCGGCGTTTATAACCTGAATCTGACAATCCCTGATGGACAGGTTGTTTTACTCTGCGGGGAATCTGGCTGCGGCAAAACGACCCTTACCCGTTTAATCAATGGGCTGACGCCGGAATATTACGAAGGAAAGCTGGATGGGGTAGTTCTTGTAAACGGAAAGGATACGGTAAAGACCCCATTGTATGAGCTGTCTAAAGCAGTTGGTTCCGTATTCCAGAATCCCCGTTCTCAATTCTTCAATGTGGATACCACCGGAGAGATTGCCTTTGGCTGTGAAAATATCGGACTGCCGAAAGAAGAAATATACCGGCGCATTGGACAGGTCACAGGCGAGTTAAAGATTCAAAAACTGCTTGACCGCAGCCTGTTCGCACTCTCTGGCGGTGAGAAGCAGAAAATAGCCTGTGCATCTGTCTCCGCTATGGAGCCGGACATCTTTGTGCTGGATGAACCGTCCTCCAACCTTGATGTTGCTACGATTGCTGATTTGAAACAGGTTGTTGCGAAATGGAAAGCAATGGGAAAGACGGTCATTGTTGCAGAACACCGGCTGTATTATCTGATGGACATAGCAGACCGGGTGATCTACTTAAAAAATGGGCGAATTGAGCAGGATATGTCTGCGGCCGCATTTGGGCGGCTCGGCGTGGAGCAGCTTCAGGCAATGGGCCTTCGCTCCCTCCATCCGGCTAACTTCAGCAAGATACCAGCGGTGTCTTTGGGCAGCAGTTCTATTGAAATCAGAAACTTCCTGTTCTCCTACGGGAAGATGGAGGCAATGAATATCCCGCAGCTATCCGTTCCGCAGGGGGCGATTGTGGGAATCCTTGGGGACAACGGTGCAGGCAAGACCACCTTTGCAAAGTGCCTATGCGGATTGGAGAAATCGGCAAAAGGCACGTTGCAGATTGGGCAGGAAGCTCTTGGTGCAAAACAGCGTATTAAAAAGTGCTACATGGTCATGCAGGACGTAAACCATCAACTTTTTACAGAAAGCGTGTCGGACGAAATTCTGCTGAGTATGCAGGGGGAGGACGAGCAGGCCAATAAGAAGCAGACGGAGGAAATCTTAAAGAGCCTGAATCTGCTGGAGTATCAAGAACTGCATCCCATGTCCCTGTCCGGCGGTCAAAAGCAGCGGGTAGCCATTGGAAGTGCGATTGCATCGGATAAAGAGATCCTGGTGTTTGACGAACCGACCAGCGGCCTGGACTATCATCATATGCTGGAGGTTGCCGGCAATTTGCAGCGGCTTAGTGATATGGGAAAAACGCTGTTCATTATTACCCATGACCCGGAGCTGATTGCAAAATGCTGTAATTATTTCGTGTTCATTGAGCATGGCAAGACAGTATGGAGCGGCGGATGGACAGACGGAAATAAGAAGCGGATTGCAGACTTCTTTTCCTTTGCTGTATGAGTTGTGATTTGTAATAACAGACCGATTTTTAACTGCCACAAAGTGTATTTAGGCGTCTTGTAATGCCTTGCAATACATTTTGTGGCGGGAAAATCGGATCATTGTGAGTACCTTTGTTATGAGAAAGCAAAATTTTTCAAACGCATGATGCCCGGATGCTGCTTTTTATTCAGGAGGTGTCTGTTATGCGGCAATCTGATTCGGTGAGCGAAGAACTTGACACGGAGAACGTTCAGTGCGCTCTTGATTTTGAAAACACAATGAACAATCTGGAAACGCAGCTGTATTATCGCCACCTGCCGCCGAAAGAGGTGGCACTTCGCGTCATGGAAGCGGCCTGTAAATTCTATGATGCCGACTGGTGCGGTCTGATTCAGGTTGATCTGGATTTGGGACTGTGGAAGCCACTCTGGTGGCACAATGAATGCCAAGAAGATAAAACCACTATCCTTACAAATGAGTTTGAATCGTCTGAATTTCTCGACCGCTGGGTAAAAGCGGTACGCAGAGGAACTCCCATGGTTGTGTCTGATGCCGAAGAAGTTAAGGACCTCTATCCAGATGAGTACCAACTCTATGAGCGTCTGGGAATCAAGTCTGTCCTTGCAATTCCTTTGGAGCCTCGGCAAATCGCCCTGATTGCTGTGCGCAATCCTCAGCGGTACATCCATCAGACCAGTATGCTCAAGCTTCTGGCCTATGTGTTACTGGCAGCATACAACGATAAGCGAATGGCTGACAGTCTGAGCATGGCGTTCTCGCCAGAAAACATCAAGAGCAGCCATGATGTCTTCATCAGCCTGTTCGGAGAATTAAAAATCTACACTTCCCGCGGTGTTCTGCCGGAGTCTGACCTGAAATCTCCTAAAATCAGCCGCCTGCTGACCTTTATACTGCTTTCCAAAAAGAAAGCTCTTTCATCGTTGGAAATCGTACAGGAAATCTGGCCAGAAGAACTGGAGGATAAAGACGAACCCGGAAAAAAGATCAAACAGCTCGTTTACCGACTGCGGCAGGCATTCAGCATTATCTCGGATGAGCAGCTGATTCTCTCCACACCATCTGGCTACCAATTCAACCCCGACCTCCATATCACGACCGACTTTCAGCGGTTCGATGAGTTGTGCATTGCGGCCGCAAAAGCCACTTCTGCTATAAATAAGGTGAGATTGCTCGAAAAAGCGGCATCATTGTATCAGGGCAAACTTCTTTCTGCTGCCAATGGCGAACATTGGCTGGTTCACTACGCAAACCGATACCACCTCGCATTTATGAGTACAGTTAATGAACTGCTGAAGCAGTTGATGGACTTCCACGCATACGATCTGCTTCATCGGGATGCTGCACTGGCCCTGACCATCGCGCCGGAAAACACAAAAGCCTACTATTGGCTCATTTGCTCGTACCGGAAACAGCACATGGACGAGCTGGCATCGGGCGAACTAGCTGCTGCGAAGCAAAAGCTGCCTGAAGATGAGTACCAGAAATTGCTCAGTTCACTCGAACGATAAAACAACGTTGTTGCGTCATACGACTTTCGTGTGACCTTCATACAACTTCTGTGTGACCTTATTTTTTCAAAAATTAGTCTATGTGACTTTCATAAGACCGTCATGTGACTTCTGTAAGACCCTCGTGTGCTATGATAGCAAGGCAAGTCAAAGCCTTGTTGTCTGGCTGCGAGGGCTTTATTTTTTGTCCTTTTTTAGCCGGATAAACCGCTTTTGACCGGTAACGGAGAAAAATATATCGAAAGCCTGAGATGCATTAAAGGCTGAGGATACTCATATTGCTTTCCATCCTCGGATGGAAAACAGTGTTTGTACCCTTTTCTTTAATGTGTCTCTTTTTTTTGCGCCCAAAGAAAAGCCAGTGCCCTGTCCAGCAGTGAAGTGTCCTCATCCTCCGCATCCAGCGGAAAGGACACTTCATGTTTCTTTTTGCCCTCTTTTCGTGGCTGGAACTGGCCGCAAAGTATCCCTAGAATCTCTAAATTTTCGACTTTTTACGCTTTATCGAAAATTTGGAGGTTTAACATGGGGTTTAACAATGGTTTTGAGCATGTACGTCTGGAAAACAAGTGGAAGAAACTGCGTATCCAGTACCTGGAAGCAGGAATGTCAGAGGAAGCAATTCAAGAAATGTACAACTTTGATGATGCACTTTGTGGAACTGTATCATGGTGAGTTCAGCGAAGAACGGCTGACCCGTGCGCTGCGCAGCATTCACCCCATGGAGATTTATCGCGGCGGCATGGACAATCCTGCCAAACTGCCCGGATGGAAGAAATACGTTTTTCCCATCTATATGGCCTACAACGGCAAGTGCCGCAAGGATGCCCTGCCGATGAAATTCTGATAAATCAAAGGAAAGGGCACTACAATGATCGACAAGTTTTCTCAGGTCGCAGAGAATTTTCCTGCGGCTGACAGTGATGCCAACCAACAATATCTGGTAATCAATGGCTATCCTGTCGTTTTCAGTTTTTCCAAAGAACCTAACCCGGAAGCATTTGAACGCATTCGGAACATCCTGCTTGCCACCAGCTACACGAAGAAGGTAGGTTGACATCATGGACGAATGCAGAATCAAACGCTATACTGAGTGCGGTGATGGGCGGTGCCACAAACCGAGCCATTGCCGGACGTTCTTTGACAACGAAATAAAGCCTGTCCCCACTTTTGTTATGAAAGTGAGGAATTTACAATGACAGAAAACAACAACCGCGTCTGCTGCTTGTACCGCGTTTCCACCGATAAGCAGGTAGATTTCAATTCCAACCATGAAGCTGACCTGCCCATGCAGCGAAAGGCTTGCCATAAGTTCGCTGAATCGAAGGGCTGGGTCATCGTCCATGAGGAACAGGAAGAGGGCGTGTCTGGCCACAAAGTCCGTGCAGAAGCCCGTGACAAGCTGCAAATCATCAAGGATTATGCCCGAAAAGGCAAGTTTGACATTCTGCTGGTGTTCATGTTCGATCGAATCGGACGCATCGCAGATGAAACGCCGTTTGTTGTAGAATGGTTTGTGCGAAACGGCATCCGGGTGTGGAGTACCCAAGAGGGTGAGCAACGATTCGACAGCCACACTGACAAATTGTTGAACTATATCCGCTTCTGGCAGGCAGACGGTGAAAGCGAAAAAACTTCTGTCCGTACCCGTACCAGTCTGCGGCAGCTTGTGGAAGAAGGGCACTTCAAGGGCGGCAGCGCGCCGTATGGTTACGACCTTGTGAAAAGCGGGCGTATTAACAAACGCAAGCACGAACTCTACGAACTGCACATCAACGAACAGGAAGCTGCCGTAGTGCGGATCGTCTTTGACAAGTATGTGTATGAGGGCTATGGTCCGCAGCACATCGCCACCTATCTGAACAATTCTGGCTATCGTGCAAGGTCTGGAAAGTGCTGGCACCCGTCAAGTATTCGGGGGATGGTACAAAACCTGACCTACACCGGCGTTCTCCGCTGTGGGGATGCACGGTCAGAATTGATGCCGGATTTGCAGATCATCTCGCAACAGCAGTTTGAAACTGCACAGCGCATCCGGGATAACCGATCTGTACGAGCCGCTGCAGATGCCGAGAATCGCACTCCTTTGAATATCCATGGAAAGTCACTGCTTTCCGGCAACGCTTACTGTGGACATTGCGGTGCAAAACTGGAACTAACCAGCAGCCGGAAATGGCGCAAGCTGGCAGACGGTTCGTTGGATGATACTCTGCGTGTCCGCTATACTTGCTACGGCAAGCTCCGCAAGCAGACCGAATGCACCGGGCAGACGGGATATACCGTCCACATTCTGGATGAGATCATTGATAAAGCTGTACGCCAGATCTTTTCCAAAATGAGAGGTATCCCGAAAGAGCAGATCGTTACAAAACGCTATGAAAAAGAGAATGCGGAACGCAAGAATCATCTGCAAGCTCTTCAGGCTGAAAAAGATAAGGCAGAAAAAGACCTGTTGGCTCTGAAAGCCGAGATTTTAGCCTGCATCAAGGGCGAAAGTGTGTTACCGAGAGAAACCCTTGCCGAAATGATCACAGAGCAAGAAGAGAAACTCACGGAACTGGAAGCCCTTTGTGAATCTGCCAGCGACGAGCTGGTGAGAAAAGCAGAACTGATGGACAATGTTTCCAAGCTGTATGATGAACTGATTTCTTATGCTGACCTGTACGACAGCGCCAACTTTGAAGCGAAGAAGATGATCGTCAACCAGCTCATCCGCAGGG
>ULUV01022499.1_pt1 | contig 10698 bp, 7 predicted proteins | sample 1958921 | NCBI WGS metagenome assembly ULUV01 (sample SAMEA4835772, study PRJEB28245) | human gut metagenome | biome: gut microbiome; material: fecal sample | place: Denmark | collected 2008
CTTTATGGGTTTTGCACCGGCACAATCGCCCAAGGTGCTGTGCTATATCACGCTCGACGGAACGCCGAGCGGCTCAGATGCCGCTGCGGTGCCGTTCCAGTCCATTATGGCCAACGCGCTCGACGTGCTGGGTATCCCGCACACGAAGTAGGGGGTTACAATCTTTGGGGCGTGGTTTGTTGTCCCATATGAGGGGTGTTCACATGCCCTGCACCACGCATGCGCGGCGCTGGGATACAATACGCCGATAGCATTATTAGGTTTACAGGGGAGCTGCAATGATAGAGATCGCCGTCAACAACCTCGCGGCCGCAACAGGGGCCCGAACCGTGACGGGAGAAGCCGATCAGGTATGCCGCGGGTGCGTTATCGACTCGCGCCAGGTCGAGGAAGGGACGATTTTCGTCGCCTTTCCCGGTGAAAACGTCGACGGCAATGATTTTGCTTCCCGTGCCGTCCAGTCGGGTGCCGGCGCCGTCGTGATGACGCGCGAGCCCGAGGCCGAGCTGGTCTCGCTGGCGCAGGACAAGGGCTGTGCCATCTTGCTGACCGATGATCCCGAGGAGTTTCTGCTGCGTTTGGCGCACACGTACCGTCTGGAGCTTGGCTGCCTGGTCGTTGGTATTACCGGTTCCATCGGCAAGACGACGACCAAGGACGTGCTCGCCGCTGTGCTCGCCAAGCGCTATCGTGTCTGGGCCACCAAGGGCAATTTCAATAACCTGATCGGCATGCCACTCACGGTGCTTTCCGCTCCGGCCGATACCGAGGTCCTGGTGCTCGAGATGGGCATGAACCATTTCCACGAGATCGAGCGCCTGTCCCAGTCCGCCAATCCCAACCTTGCCATCGTGAGCAAGATTGGTACCTCTCATATCGGCATTTTGGGTAGCCGCGAGAACATCGCCCGCGCTAAGGCCGAGATTGTCCAGGGTATGTGCGCCGCTGGCGACTTCTTGCCGCTGCTGGTTTTGGGCGGCGAGGACGACTTTACGCCGTTCATTCGCGATACGTTCGCCCAGCCTGCTGGTATCGACGTGATGCTGGCCGGCGTCTCGGACGATGATGAGGTCCGTGCCCGCGACGTTCGAGTTGATGACGAGGGCCGTCCGGTCTTTACGCTCGATTTTGGTCAGGGCGAGACAATCGATACCATGCTTGCCATCCCCGGCGTGCAGTCCGTCCCAAATGCCGTTAAGGCCGCCGCGGTTGCCTATCGCCTGGGCGTGACGCCCGAGCAGATCGATGCTGCCTTTAGGGGCCTCACGATCACCGGTCACCGCCAAGAGATCAAGCGCGCCAAGAGCGGTGCCCGCGTCATCGACGATTCCTATAACGCCAGTGCCGAATCCATGGCTGCTGGCCTCGATCTGCTGTGCTCGCTTTCGTGCACGGGGTCTCGCATGGCGATCCTGGGCGAGATGGGCGAGATGGGCGATGAGGCTCCTCGCATGCATGAGCTCGTGGGCGCCTATGCCGCCGCCAAGAAGCTCGACATGCTGGCGTGCGTGGGTGGTGAGCTGGCCCAGCTTATGGCCGATGCCGCGCGCATGATGGGCATGGACGAGGACCGCATCCAGGTGTTCTCCGATTATCAGCAGGTGCTCGACCGCATGGGCGGCGCGCTTGAAAAACATGATGTTGTACTGGTCAAGGGTTCCCGTTTTGTTGAGCTCGACCGCTTTGTGGAAGGTGTGTGCTAGCCCATGTTCGGCAATCCCTCGTATCCAACGTATCAGGCTTTTTTGGGGCTTGGCATCGCCGCTGCCATTGCGCTGCTGCTCATGCCGTGGTGGATCAAGCTGCTCAAGGTCGAGGGTATCGGCCAGCAGGTTCGTGCCGACGGCCCCAAGCGTCATTTGGTTAAGCAGGGAACGCCCACCATGGGTGGCGTTGTCATCCTCGTCGCGATCTCGCTGACCTGCCTGCTGATGGGCAAGCTCACCACCGAGCTCGTGCTCGTGCTGCTCGCCACGCTGACGACCGGCGTGCTGGGCCTGATCGACGACCTGACCTCCGTTACGCACGGGCGCTCGCTCGGTCTGACGCCTCATGCCAAGATGATCGGCCTAACCATTATCTGTGTCACCTTTACGGTACTTGCCGTCAACTGGTGCGGCGTCGCCCCCGAGATTCGTTTTCCCGGCGGCCTGACGATTGACCTCGGTGTTCTTTCGACCACCATCTGCGGCCTTTCGTTCCCGTGGCTCTACGTTGTCTTTTGCTGGCTGATGATCGCCGGTCTTTCTAATGCCGTGAACCTGACCGATGGCCTTGACGGTCTTGCTGGCGGCACCTCCATGATCGCCATGCTCGCCATGGCTGCCATGGCGTTTTTACACGGAGACGTGAACCTGTCCATCTTCTGCACCGCGTGTGCCGGTGCCTGCTTGGGCTTTCTGTGGTTCAACTGCTATCCGGCGAGCATCTTTATGGGCGATACCGGCTCGCTTGCCCTGGGCGCCGCGTTTGCCTGCACGTCCATCATGACCAACACCGAGGTCGTCTCCCTCATCATCGGCGGCCTGTTTATCGTTGAGACCCTGTCGGTCATGATTCAGGTTGTCTACTTCCACTTTACGCACAAGCGCGTCTTCCTTATGGCGCCCATCCATCATCATTTCGAAAAGAAGGGCTGGGCCGAGACCAAGGTCGTCATCCGTTTTTGGATTATCGCTGCGGCCTTTGGTGCCGTTGGCCTTGCTTTGTTCTTCCAGTTGGGATAGTGGTCTTTCATGCCTCTTGCTGATGTCTTTAGCCTGCTCGTTTTGGGTCAGGGCAAATCCGGTCTCGATGTCGCCCGCTGGGCGCTGGCACATCCCGAGCGCGTAAGCGCCGTTACCGTGTATGGCGGCGGCACCTCTGAGCCCAATGACGCCACGCGTGCGCTCGAGGCTGCTGGTGCGTCGTTTGTCTATGGGGCCGAACAGGTCGAGGGCGCCTATGACGTGTGCGTGACATGCCCGGGTATTTCGGAGTTCTCGTCCTTCTTTAAGGCGGGGCGTGAGCATGCCGCTCAGATTATGGGCGAGCCCGAGTTTGCCTATCGCTTGTCTCCCCAAAATTGGATTGCCATCACGGGCACCAACGGCAAGACAACTACCACGTCGCTGACTGATTATCTGCTCAAGGCCGCCGGTGAAGCCAGCGTGGCCGTCGGCAATATCGGTGAGCCGCCCGTGAACGAGATCGACGGCCGCGCACATAATGAGTGGTTTGTGGCCGAGCTGTCGAGTTATCAGATTGCTACGACCGCCGAGCTTCATCCTCGCGTGGCGGTGCTGCTCAACATCACGCCCGACCACCTGGGCTGGCACAAGAGCCACAAGAACTATGCACTTGCCAAGATCAAGTTGTTCGAGAATATGGTCGACGACGACCTCGTGGTTATCGACGTTGAGGATGCCGGCATCCATGAGTTCGATGAGTACATCTACATGCCGGGCCGCCGCATCTGCAAGGTCGCTTTTGACGAGCCCGAGGGTGCAGACGCCGCCTTTGTGCGCGACGGCAAGTTGGTCGTCCGCCTGAAGGGCGTCGAGACTCAGCTTGTCGCCACTTCCGAGCTCAAGATCTCGGGCCATCACAATGTCATCAATGCCCTATGTGCTGCCACGGCTGCTTTGGCCGTCGGTGCCGATCCCGAGGGCATTTGCCGTGGTTTGGCATCGTTCCAGCCGCTGGAGCACCGCGTTGAGCCCTGTGGCGAGATCGATGGCGTGCGCTACGTCAACGATTCCAAGGCAACGAACACCGATGCAGTCGAAAAGGCCCTGACGGCGTTTCCCGACGACGATGTGATTTTGCTGCTCGGCGGCCACGATAAGGGTACGCCGCTTGCGGACTTTGCCCGCGTCGTTATGGACAACGTGCGCTCGGTCGTTTGCTTTGGCGATGCGCGCGAGCGCTTTACCGCCGCTATGGACGAGGCCGATGTCGATGGTGACGTGGATATCGCCCAGGCGGATGACCTGCGCGATGCCGTGGACGTCGCCCGTTCGCTGTCGAGCCGTGGCGACGTGATCTTACTTTCTCCTGCCTGCTCTTCGTTCGATGAGTTCTCGGGCTATGAGGAGCGCGGCCGCGTGTTTAAGGACTATGTGGCCCAGCTTGCCGCTGCGGCGAAATCGCAAATGGAATAGGGGTTGCCGGTGAGAGAGGAGAGCCCCCGACAAGGTATGAGGAGGCCCGACTCGGACCGTGCTTCCTCGCGGCGCAGCACACCGCGTTCCGGTCGCGGCAGGCAGACGTTTAGCGAACGCTATATTGCCGGCGTTCCCGCCCGTATCATGCGCCCCCGTTTGATATTCATGGCCTGCCTGTTTACCTTGGTGTGCTTTGGCCTGCTGATGGTGTACTCGGCGTCTTCGGTCGAGGCGCTGCACGAGAATGGCTCGGCGACGTTTTTTCTGTTTCGACAAGCCGCGTTTGCCGGAGTTGGCGTGCTGGCTATGGTTGCCATCGTGCGCATCTTGCCGGACAGTTGGTTTGGGGAAGACGTGCTCAGGATCTTCCTCATAGGCATGATAGGGCTACTGTTTCTGGTGTTCTTGGTGGGCAGCGGCAGCCGTGGCGCCACGCGCTGGCTCAACATCGCCGGCATTCAGTTCCAGCCTTCCGAGTTTTTAAAGCCATTTGCCATTGCGTATTCGGCCATCATGCTCGATCGCTTCTTTTCGCCCGGTGGCAACATCAACGAATTCCTTCGCAAGATGGGCATCTACCTGGGCATTTCGCTCTTTCTGATCTTTATCCAGCCCGATTTCGGTACTGTCCTGATCATCCTGTTGACCCTCATGTGCATGGCGTTGTTTGCGGGTCTCGACCCCAGATTTATCATCGGCGTGCTAATCTTCGGCATTCTCGTGATCGTGATTGCGCTTGTCGCAGAGCCGTACCGTATGGTGCGTATTCAGGTTGCCTTGAACCCTTGGGCCGACGAGTATGGTGACGGCTATCAGGCCACGCTTGCCATCATGGCCTTTGCCTCGGGCGGTCTGTTCGGCCGTGGCATCGGCAACTCAACCATGAAGTACTCGTATCTGCCCGAGGCGCACAATGACTACATCCTGGCTATCATTGGCGAGGAAGTTGGCTTTGTCGGAACCGTGCTGTTCTTCTTGGTGTTTGCGATGCTGATCTACTCGGCGTTTCGCATTGCCGAGCAGGCGACCGATCGTCGGGGCGCGCTCATGGCGTCTGGCTCCGCGGTCATTCTCGCAGTGCAGTTTTTGATTAACGCGCTGGGCATTCTCAACGTGTTTCCCATGACGGGCAAACCGTTGCCGTTTATTAGCTACGGCGGTTCGTCGATTATTGTGTCGCTTATGCTTGCCGGGTTGATCCTGCGCGTTTCGTACGAGAGCGCCCGCCGCGATGAGTATGACCGCCGCCGTGAGAGCTTTGCCGTTATGGACGAGAGCACCGCCGGCGTAGCCCATGTGCGCGGTGAACGACCTTCGCGTAGCGGCTTTACCGTTCTGGATGGTTCTGCATCCGAGCCGGCAGCTCGTCCACGCCCGCGAATGGCTCCGCAAGGTCGTCCGCAGCGCCCCAGCCCTCGCAACGCGGGCGGCGGATATAATCGAATCGATTTGAACTCGGACCCGTCGGCGCGTCTGCGTACCGACGACCAGGGACCGCGTGTACGAAGGGACTACCATGACCGATAAAATGACCGTTGCTATTGCAGCCGGCGGCACGGCAGGACACATCAACCCCGCGCTCGCCTTGGCCGAAGAGCTGCGTGACCGTGGCCACCACGTTGTGTTCGTGGGCCAGTCGCGCAAGCTCGAGGGTCGTCTGGTCCCCGAGGCTGGGTTTGATTTTGTGCCCATTACGGTCACGGGCTTCGACCGCTCCCGTCCTTGGACGGCGCTGACCTCGCTGTGGCGCGTCAACAAAGCCAAGCGTGCGCTCGCCAGTCATTTCTCAAAGGTCGGCAAGCCCGATGCCGCCATTGGTTTTGGTGCCTATGTCGAGGTTCCGCTGCTGGGGTGGTGCAAGGGCGCGGGCGTTCCGTATCTGCTGCATGAGCAGAACTCTGTTCCGGGCCTGGCCAACAAGATGATGAACTCCCACGCCGCCCGCGTGTGCATCTCGGTGCCGGCAGCGCGTTCGGTCTTTGAGCGCGAAGGTGACCCTGACCACGTGCTCATGACCGGCAACCCCGTACGTCGCTCGGTGATCGAGGGCGATCGCGCTCGCGGCCGCAAGGCACTTGGCGTTCCCGAGGACGCTACGCTGCTGCTCGTCTTTGGCGGTTCACTTGGCGCCCAGCACCTCAACGAGCGTGTGGCTTCGCTCAAAAACGAGCTGCTTTCGCGCAAGAACCTCTATGTGTTGCATTCGACGGGTGCCGACGGCTTTGAGGAGACCGAGCGCGCTTTGGCGCTGACGCCCGAGGAGGCGAAGCATTACCGCGTCCAGCCTTACATCGACAACATGGGCGATATGCTGGCTGCTGCCGATTTGGTGCTCTCGCGTTCGGGCGCATCGAGCGTGGCCGAGATCGCTGCACTCGCCGTGCCTTCGGTGCTCGTGCCGTACCCGCATGCGACGGCCGACCACCAAACCACCAATGCCCGGTATCTGGTCGACGCCGGGGCCGGCGTGCTCTGCGCCGATGCCGATATCGACGGTTCTGCCTTTGCCGATGAACTGCTGCACCTGGTCGATGACGCGGCGGCGCGCGACGCCATGCGTCAGGCGGCGCGTGGTCTGGCTCAGGATAGGGCCGCCGCTCTTCTGGCGGATGCGGTAGAGGGTTTGCGTTAGTTAGACGGGATATCGTCGGTCGCCCTCGCGCTGATGCGGTAGGTGCGGTACAGTTAACGGGTTACAGGCAGTGTTTACGCAAGGAGTACACGAGCACATGGCTGATTCCCAGACTGCAACCTCCGCGCCCGAGTTTAAGAGCGCCCACTTTATCGGTATCGGCGGCGCCGGCATGAGCGGCATCGCCCTCGTTCTGCACGAGCGCGGTTATGCCGTTACCGGCTCCGACCTTAAGACGTCACGTTATATCCGCCAGCTTACCCGCGCTGGCGTGAAGGTGCATGTGGGCCATGAGGCCGCCACGATCGACGAGGTCAAGCCCGACGTGGTTGTTGTCTCCACCGCTATTCCGGAGTCCAACCCCGAACTCGTGCGCGCTCGCGAGCTTGGTATTCCCGTGTGGCCCCGTGCCAAGATGCTCTCTGCTTTGGGCCACGGCTACACCACCGTCGCTGTTGCCGGCACGCATGGCAAGACCACCACGTCTTCGATGTGCGCCACCATGCTCGACCGCATGGGTCTGGATCCGAGCTTCTTGATCGGCGGCATCGTCGAGGGCTATGACACGAACGGCAAGAACGGCTCGGGCGACTACTTTGTCGCCGAGGCCGACGAGTCCGACAGCTCCTTCCTGTTCCTGAACCCCAACGTAGTCATTGTGACCAACGTCGAGGCCGATCACCTCGATCACTACTCGGGTATCGAGGAGATCGAAGCGACTTTCGCCAAATTCATGAGCCTGGTGGGCGAGGACGGCACCGTCATCGTCTGCGGTGAGGACCCGCATCTGGTCGAGCTCGCCAAGTCGACGGGCTGTCACGTGCTTTCCTACGGCTTTGCCGAGAGCAACGACATCGTCTGCATGCACCCGGATGTCAAGGGCATCCAGAGTGACTTTATCGTTCGCTTTGAGGATGGCACTGAACATGCCGTGGAGATCAAGAGCAATCCCGGTCGCCACAACATGCTCAACGCCACGGCGGTGCTCACCGTCGCCCATGTCCTGGGCCTTGACATCGACGCCGCCGCCAAGGCGCTCTCGAGCTTTGAGGGCGTTCGCCGCCGCTTTACCCACGTGGGCGATATCGATGGCATCACCGTGGTCGATGATTACGGCCATCACCCCACCGAGATCAAGGCGACGCTTGCTGCCGCTTCGTCGCTGGGCTACAAGCACGTCGGCGTCGTGTTCCAGCCGCACCGCTATTCGCGCCTGCAGGCCCTGTGCGACGACTTTGCCGATGCATTTGCCAATGCCGATAAACTGCTGCTGATTGATGTGTTCTCGGCTGGCGAGATGCCCATTCCGGGTGTCACCTCTAAGATGCTCGCCGATACCGTGCGCGCCAAGCATCCTGACAAGGAGGTCGTGTACTGCTCCAGCCGTCTTGAGCTCAATCAGGAGCTCGAGCAGATGGTGGGCGAGGGCGACCTGCTGCTCACTATGGGTGCCGGTGACGTTACGACCGTCGGTCCCGAGTTCATTGAGTATCTGACTGCCAAGAAAGACGCTTAAGTCTAATGGGTCTGTTTAACGCCGTCATGGCGCTCTCGGGCATGATCGACACGGATGTGATCGAGGACGAGCGCCTTGCGCGTCATACGAGCTATCGTATCGGCGGCAAGGCCGACCTCTTTGTGACGTGCCATAGCTATCATGCCCTCCGCCGCGCCGTGGCGGTGCTCGATCGCGAGCAGGTGCCGTGGGTCATCATCGGCAAGGGCTCCAATCTGCTGGTTGCCGATGGCGGTTATCGCGGCGCCGTCATTTCGCTCGGACGTGAGTTTCAGCGCACGGTTGTTGCCGATGACGGTTGTACGCTGACGGTCGGTGCGGGCGTGATGTTTGCGCGCCTGGTCAACGATGCCCTGTCGCGTAGCCTCTCGGGCCTTGAGTTTGCCGTTGGCATCCCTGGTTCGGTTGGCGGTGCGATATCTATGAATGCCGGCACACGGACCGAGTGGATTGGCTCGCTGGTTGAGGATGTCGTAACGTTTGACCCGGCATCCGGTATCAAACATTATGCGGGGTCCGAGATCACTTGGGGCTACCGCGAATGTAGCCTTCCCCGCAATGAGATCATCCTCGAGTGCGTGCTCAAGCTTAAACTGGCGCCCAAGGCCGACATTCGCGAGCGCATGGAGCGGTACCTGACGAGGCGCAAGCGTACACAGCCCATGGGTCGCGCATCCTGCGGGTCGGTCTTTCGCAACCCGCCCGATGCGAGCGTGGGCAAGCTTATCGAGGATTGTGGATTAAAGGGTTTTTCGATTGGCGGCGCGGAAGTTTCGCCCGTTCACGCTAATTTTATCGTTAATAACGGAACTGCCTCGGCCGATGACGTTGCCGCGGTTATCAGACATGTGCACGGAAAGGTGAGGGAGGCGTATGGCATCGAGCTCAGACCGGAAGTTAAATTCCTCGGCTTCTAGAGCATCGAAACCCACCTTCCGCCGCGCCGGAGGGCGTTCCGGCGCGCCTGCCAAACCTCAACGCAATACCGTCGCGCACTCTAAGTCTGTCGGGCATGCTCGACAGACCAGTCGTCCGGTCGTCGGCTCGCAGCTCGGTAATCGTCCGGCCGCAAAAAAGTCCTCGCGTCCCTCGGTGACGTCAAAGCCTGTTATGGGCGCCAAGCCTGCCCGTCCCATGGCAACTCCTAAGCCACCGACGGGAACTAAAACGCTGCGTCCGGGTCGCACGCTGGGCGCATCGAAACCGCGCTCGCTGACATCGGTGCCGGCTACCGCCAAGAAGCCTTCGGGTAAAAAAGGCGTCAACCCGTTGTCTTCACTTGGGGCGATGGCAAATAAAACATCAGACGCCGCTTCTGTCGTTACAGGCAAAGGCAAAATCGTGGGCGGCGTTCTGGCCGTCTTGGCCGTGCTCGTCGTCGTTGCCATCGTGGTGATTAACTCTGGATTGTTTACCGCCACTGATATTCAGATTCAAGGCAGCGAGCATGTGACGAAGCACGATGCTATCCAGCTGATCGATTTGCCCGAGGGAACGTCGCTTTTTAACGTCGATCCCGACCAGATTACCGAGGACCTCAAGCAGAACCCGTGGGTCTCGGGCGTGGATGTTCAGCGTCAGTTCCCGCATACGCTCATCATTACGCCTATGGAGCGCAAGGTCATCGCAATTGCCTATATCAGCTCCGATGACCTAGCCTGGGCCATCGGGGATGATGACACCTGGATCGCCCCGCTGTCGACGTCGGTCGAAGTGGACGACCAGGGCAACGTCATCACGACAGGGCAGGGCTCAAATACCCTGACCGGCATCGATGCCGCACTGGCGCTCGCTAAGCACTATGGCGCGGTGTTGCTGACTGATGTCTCGGCGGATGTCGCTCCAGTTTCCGGCCAGGCGGTGAGCTCCAAGGCCGTTAAGGCCGGCCTGGATTATGTGCGTGGTTTTTCGAGCGAGTTCTTGGGACAAGTCAAGGATATTTCCACGCCTTCGGTCGAAGCCATCTCGGCAAACCTCAATAACGGCATTGAGGTGTCGCTGGGCGATTCGGACGATATCGCCAAGAAGGAACGCGTAGTCACCAAGTTGCTTTCGCAGGTAGAGGGCGTAACGTATATCAATGTGCGCTCTCCGGGCAACTACACATTTAGGAATGCTCCGACCTCATAGCGCTGGTTGATGCTTTGTTGAGTGGCCATACCACGCCGTTTATCTGGTTTGTTTGGTTTTCACGGTCAATTATTTGACTGATACGTTCATAATGTGCAACCATAATACGGTTTACCTTTGCATTTACTTTCAACCTGAAGGTTAATGTGCGCAGGGGTCGACCCATGCTATGGCTATAACCTTTGTTCGGAGGACCGACATGCACGAGACAGAGATCAACAACTACCTTGCCGTCATTAAGGTGGTCGGCGTCGGCGGCGGCGGGACCAACGCGG
>ULUV01021161.1_pt1 | contig 10542 bp, 11 predicted proteins | sample 1958921 | NCBI WGS metagenome assembly ULUV01 (sample SAMEA4835772, study PRJEB28245) | human gut metagenome | biome: gut microbiome; material: fecal sample | place: Denmark | collected 2008
CCCGGTTCCCGGGGCGCGACCCTATTGATTTATTTGCTCAATTTTTCGTGCCTATGGCGCTCATTTCCCGGTAATCACTCGGACCACTTCATAGTTAACATCAACACCTGTCCTTCAGGCGAGTGGGACCGCAGAACTGCACGTCATAGGCGAGGAAAACACGCGTCAGCTCAATGAGTCCGGAAACTATCGATAGGGGGTACCGAGGCTCATGCCGGACCACGCGAGCAAGCAATCACTAATCATTCGTCAAGATTTTCATAACCCTGTCTGAAAGTATCGCTAATCCGTCTTTATCTCGCTTATAGGTAAATACTCTCCTGTGGCTGATATCAAAAGGCAGCTGGGGAACATCATCTTTGCATATCAAAACGGCCTGCTTGCCCCTTCCGATCGCATAGCCCACTTCGAACATGACGTTTGGATTCAGATCGGTTATATCGGCAATTACCATAGAGCTAGACGCAATCAAATTAAATATGTCTTCCGTAATATCTGCGGGAGTCAACATCTCGTCTACGCGCATGCATTTCTTACCCGCCCTCTTAGAGCCTTCGACCAACGCTAAATATACAGGGTCGATAGAAGGGTCTTCGGTGAATGGCATCATGACGGCAATTAAATTTGGATCACACGCAGAAGACGCTTCAGGTTCGACCGGCAAGGGACGGTCATCAAGAAACTTTGAAAACAGGCGAAAAGGGTCCCCCTCGCAAAGCCTCCAATGAGTACGTTTATTTTCCCAAAAGTTTTCATCGAGCAAGCCGAGATCCAATAAGGCATGCGATGGAAACTGCAGAACGGGTGAAGAAATTACTGGGTTTATCGACGGGGAGTCCATATAGCCCAGCCTGGCCATGGCACCCATATCGTCCGACTCAAATTCACGCGTCATAACAGTAGGAAGCTGAGCAAGGGCATTAAAATCAAAGTTGGTCGAAGTTCTATAGCGGTCCGCCAGCTCATCGGGCGTTCGCTCAAACATTCTAGAAGTCAACATGGGCAGGGTTTCATCAGCACGGATAATCAAATTAAACAGCATTCACAACACGCCCTTGAAAAGAAACGGCTAAACGACTGAAAAAAATAGTACTCTTCCAGTCTGTCTCGGAGCAGAGCCAATTGTGCTTGATAATCGCTACGACCTTGTTCCTGATAGAGCATAGAGGCACCGTCAAGATTCTTTCGTAAATTGATTTAGCCGTCCTCTGCCCGTTCTCTTCTGGCCCTTCGCCTTTCCCTTCGGCTCGTCCGTCTCCTCCAGTTTGGGCATGTCCAGGTACCTCCTCTTGCCCCACTCGTGCTTCACTGTGTACTTAAGCCTCGCCGTCACCAGCATAAGGGCCGAGTTTCCGTTTGGGAAGGTCCGGTCGGGCCGCGAGCGCATGGAGTAGTACGTCGACCTCGCGACGCCGAGGAGCCTGCACTGCGCTGATATGGGGCAGCGGCCCTCGTTGGCCGCCATGGCCCTCACTTTCGAGCGTATATCAGCGCCGCCCGTTTTAAGACGTCGACCTCCATCCGAAGCCTGCGGCTCTCGCGCCCGAGCTCTAGGATACGGTTTTGCTCGGGCGTGCGGTTGTCCGCGGCGCGCGGCGAGCCGGTCTCGTTTATCGACATGATCCGCCACTTCACGGTGCTCTTGCCGAGGTCGTGCTCGTCCATAATCTCGCGCCTGGGCTTGCCGGTGTTGTAGGGGTCGACTATCTGCCGAATTGAATAAAGTGATTGAGGCGCCGAGCGATTGAAAGGTTTAGGTTGGTGTGAATTGATCAGAATGGTAAATGCTCATAGATGCGCAGTTCATAAATTAAATGTGTCAGCGTGCTGGAGTTAGAGGTAAATTAGCAGAAATAACCCTATTCCTCCGAAAAAGGAGTGTACGAATGTATTTGTCCGACAATAGGATCAAGCAGCTGATAGATGATGGCCATCTGCGTGATGCGGATAAAGGAAGAGTCCAGAGCGTTAGTTATGACTTGCGAACCAAAGAGTTTTACGCTGACGGAATTAGATGCGATTCCTATGACCTTAAACCCGGTAATTCGATATTTGTTTCATCTGTTGAGTCGATTAGTCTGCCAGCTAACATGACAGCTCAGGTTTATCTTAGGTGCTCTTCGATGTGTAAAGCAATTCTACTTGATGCGCCCCTATACTTTCCTGGGCATGAAACGCATCTCTATTTTCGATTAACTAATTTGAGTGGCAGCAGTATCGAACTCAATAATAAAGAAGACGGGTATGCGCAGGTAGCTTTTCAAATGGTGGAGGGAACTGTTGAGCAAAAGTACAACGGTCGCTTTTCCGACGAAAAGATGATCGAGGCAATTGGCGATTATGACGTATATGATGCGGACGGGCAGCGAATTAAAAGATTTGTTAAGCCTATCGAGAAAATGGAACGAGAGATATATGCCAATGTCGTTAGACTCCTTACTGTGTTTGTGGGCATCTTTACGCTTGGTTCTGCGTTTACGTCTATCAATTCGGCTGCCGACTATTTTCAAGTCTGTCTTTGCATGTGTGCGTCTGTGTCTCTTATGGTGTTTTTAGTTGGTCTAATCGTTAGGTGGGATACTGAAGAATATGCTAGCTTCTCTTCAATTGTGAAAAGTGTCCCATGGTTGATTCCTTTATTCGTTTCGATCTCCTGTTTCCTTGCATTGTATTTTCTTAACAAATCTCATGGAGGAGGTGTTTTGCTTTCAACCGATTTTTCCCATTCATCTCTCTGGCAGGTGCTGAATCATGGTTTACATTGCATCCAGATACGCTAACCAAGATACTAATCGGCATATTGCGGCAATGTTAAGGCGCCGCGGCTTGGATGTTTTTTTACCTAGGGAACTTAAGGTGCGGTCCCATGGGGCTAAAAATAAGCGGTATGTTTACAGGCGGTGTATCGAAGAGCTATCAAGATGCTCTACCGTGCTGGTTATTTCCCCGTTCGGGAGAGATGTCGCTTATGAGATAGGTTACGCATGTCGCATGGGTGACATGAGGGAGCTTCCTGCCGGAGAAAGCATTCGTAACCCCGCTATTGTTCGTTTCAATACGACAGTGGAGACGTCGGCTTCGGATGACATGTTCTTTCCGGATTTTGAGTCTTCTAAACTAAATGATGTGATTGCTTATATTATTGAACGTGAGCGCAGGGTGAATCCGGATCTGGACAATCGTCACGGTGCGGGTGGTAGCGTTAGGGAGCTTAAACTCGGTATGTGACCTACACTTCCCCTAGAGAATAAATGCGACTCTTTATAAGCAGGTTGAAGGCCATTAACTTAGATTGAATTGTATGGCTTTTGCTTCTTCGGAACTCTATACTATTTGATTTAATACTGTTTGTAGGAGGGATGGACATGTTGCTTTCTGATAACGAAATCATCAAACTCGTTCAAAGCCCAAGACCTTTGATTGCGCCATTTAATGAAAAGCATCTTCAATCGGCCTCCTATGATGTGACGTTGGGTGACGGTATCCAAGAAATTGTTGCAATGAGCGGTGTTGTTAATCTGCTTGATCAACGCACTGTCGAGTCTGTTTATGATTCGGTTGATATATCGAATGGCTATATTTTGAAACCGGGACAGTTCGTTCTTTGTAAGATTGCTGAACGAATTGAGCTTCCGGATAATATTGCTGCCCATATTATGCCCAGGACGCGATTCACCCGTTTTGGCCTATTAGTGTCCGCCCAACATTGTAATCCGAGCTATGCAGGATATTTAAGTATCGGCCTCCATAATGCATCTTCGAATAACGTCTCTCTGGTGCCTGGAATGGCTGTTGCTCAGATTGTGTTCGAGCAACTTTCTTCCGAGTCAAGCTCCGGACGCTTATATCGCAATCAAAAAGATGCTCGTTATCATAATGAAGAAGCTTTCATTGGATCCCAGTTTATTGATGAGTTGTCTCCTCAGGCAAAGGCGATATTTGAGGATATGGTTTCCAATCTATCGGGTGGTGTCGAGTAATGGCTCAAATGCTCAGTAGTTTGATTGCTGAATATGCCCAATCGCATTATGCTGATGAGGATCCTGGGGATCGCTTTGAAGCCCAGAAGGCGATGGAGAGCCAGATAGTTTCGGAAATCTGCGAAGAACGTGCCCAGGAGATAGCGTCAAAAAGTCGAGAGATTGAGCTGACTGAGCAAATGAAGAATGCTCGACATGAACTTATGGTTGCCGTTGTTGAATGTGTAATCTTGGCTATTCCTGTCGGTTTGGTGGGAAATCATATCTACGATTTACTGAGGACCGGTGTTTATGGAGCAGTTCAAGACTTTAATCTTCCAGCGCTCTGGGCCGGTTTGTTTATTTTGGTGCTGTTCTGTGCATTCATTTTGTTCGGTATGTTTTTAAATCAGGTTTTAAAAGCTGTTGATTCGATAAGGGACGCAAGGGACAGTCGTGGCTAGCGAAAAAGGGTACGCGAAACCTGTTACAGGTGGAGTCTATAGGCATTTCAAGGGAAATGAATATCTTGTCATCGGCACAGCGAGGCATTCTGAGACTAATGATCTCTATGTTGTGTATCGTGCGCTTTATGGTGATCGCTCTTTATACGTTAGGCCGTTAGATATGTTTATGAGCCCTGTAGACCACTCGAAATATCCTTCGGTTACGCAGGAGCTTAGATTTGAGTTTGTCGGCGTTAAAGATTGCGTTGATTAGGTTTTTCCTTTAGCTATTTGGGTTTTTGCTCGCATGTAACTGTACTGACGCATGTTACCCGGCTAGAGCTCGGCTCGCAGACATGTCGATGCCCTTGCGGTGAGGTGTGTAGCAGTTGAGGTATGATTATCGAAATAAAAAACGATGGTCCGCTGGGGGGCCATCGTTTTGCAAGGGGGTTCCTTCCCAACGGAGGGCATCCCCTATTTTTATTTTGGATGGACATCTCATTACGTTCGCGATTGCTGGATGTTGTCGCTGACGCCGCCATTATTTCGGAAGTGCGGGGAAAATCGGAAACCTCTGAGCAAAACCCATTATTCTTGCAACAAAACGGCAGGTCGCAGATGCTCAAAAAAGGGGTCTGGCCGGCCGGTTGTTTTAGATCTTAAAAGGAATTGTCATGTCTTTAAGGAGGTCATTGCACCAGCTGTAGTCGAGCATCCTCTTTCGGTGCATCAGATTTACCACAACTCCCGGGCAGTCTCCTCTATCCTGAGCGATACGCTGGATTTTTGTCGAGGTCTTGCAGCCATGATAAGGCGAGAGACCCTCTGGTCCCATAAGGACCTCTCTTGCAAAGGCGTTGGCGCGCTTCTCGGATTCGCTCTTTGAACTTTGCTTTTCGTCAATGTAGCTAAGAGTGATTCCTACGTTCCCATCATTTAGAATGTGCCCGATTTCGTGGAACAGTGTCCAAATGATAAAACCGTCTTTTTTGCGCCTACCTGTCATCTGTATTACGGGGTTTCCGTCTTTGGTCCAACGCGTTATTCCATGTAACGGAAATTGATCTGGCGCAGAAATGAACTGCAGCGTGACGCCACATTGCTCCAGTTGGTGCGTAATGTCCGTTAAGGTCATATCGTCTGTCGTTGCCGCGCGTTGTCTTAATGAGCTCAAAGAGGCTCTGAGCGATACCTCGTTGTATGCTTTAGCCCCATTGGTTGTTGGCGTTTCGGCGCTTTCACCTAGCGAAATCCAAGCCATCATGCTTGCGGGGTCAACGGGTTTACCTGCCTCTTTTAACGTCGCAATGGAGGAGAAGACGCAATCGACGCCTTTCGCATAAGCATCTATGCTGCCGTAACCAACAACATTCAAAAAATCAGATACGAGCTTGCCGGGGTTTCTTTTGGTGGCGGTAGTAAGCCCTTTGTCGCGAAGAAACTTTCCTAACGGCGGGGTGATGATGTCGGCGGAGCTTGCCATTTTTAGCTCATCTTCGAGCCTAGCTAGATCTTCACGGTACTTTGCCTCGAAGCGAATCCAGCTATCCCGGGGAATAGAGGTGACTCTTTCAAGCTTAATGGCGGTGTCCTGCGAGATGGGCTGCGTACCCTTTAGTATCCCGTTAACCGTTTTGCGGGAGATGCCAAGTCGGTCGGCAAGGGCCTGCTGCGTCATCTGCTCGTCATCTAGCCATTCTTGTAAATACATGCCAGGTGCAACCGCATAGTTGGTTCCCATTGTTCTGCTTCCTTTATGTGCCTAGTGATAGTCTTCAATTGATAGAACTTTTACTGAGGATTCTTCGTCCGTTGTTTTTTCGACCTTAGTTACTTTCATACATCCGTTAATTGGCTCGACAATCATTCGATAATTCTTGTTTAGTTTTCCCGCCCATTGACCCTCTCTATCACCGCAAAGCTGATGCCATCTTCCGCATGGGTCTATATTCTTTAGATCCTCCATCGAGCTGGCTGTCTCTAATGCGTTGTGTCGGAGCTTTACACCCCTTGCGATGTCGGACCTATTTTTCTTGCACTTCTTTTCGTCGGTACATATTTCCTCGAGCCTTTTGTTGGCGTAGCGTATTTTCATTCCTGTAACCAATCGCGTTACATCATATTGTTCGTGTTCATCATATCATGTAACCGATTATGTTACACGTATATTCCGCATTGGATTGGATCTGTTTCGTTTTGCGCGTTCGCTTTCGACCTCTGGGCTTCTAAAAAAGTTCTTAAAACAGCCTTAAAGGCGCTCTAGCTCGCGTTGACAGCGTAAAATACGCATGTTTGTCTATGACAGAAGTGGATTTTAGAGGAGGAGTACGCCATGGAGGTGCTGGTTGTTGGCAACACCGCATATGTTGACGATGACTTTTGTGCCAAGGCGTTCCCCGGGGACCATGTCCAGGTCGTAGCCGCGCAGGACACGTGCCGCCACGAGTCATCGCCCCATGCCTCGTGGAAAGAGCTTCTGCAACACCTGGATCAGGCCTACGAGTTCGACCGCATGGTCTACCTATCCAATTACCTTACCCCGCATACCGATACCGTGGGCGATATCGAGCTGCTGCGCACGGTCTTTCGTGCGTGCGCGGGTCGCCGGGTCCAACTGCTGTATGTAGCGGGGCCCGCGGGTGCCGAGGGCGCCGCCGATGCCGCGGGGCGAACGGGCAAGGGCATTATCGCGCACGCAGCCAACGACCTGTGCCGCTACTACGCTGCTCGCGAGGGCGTTCAGACTAAGATTCTGCGCGTGCCGTTCCTGTATACCGCGTCTGCCGCGCTGGAGGACCCGTTTTTGGTGCCGTTGTTCGACGCGTGCTCAACCGGATCGGTCGCTCTGCAGGGCGCGCAGGATGCGGTGTTTCCCCTGCTGTGTGCCGAGGAGCTTGCGGTGCTGGTACGCCGCATCTTTGACAGCTGGGACGCCTCCTTTGAGACGCTCGACGTAGCCGATACCTTCCATCACACGGCGGGTGAGGTGGGCGACGCCCTCAGGGCGCTGTTCCCCGGCCTTGCCGTTGCCTATGGCGATTCTGCTGGCTACGCCCTGCCCGCCAGCGACGTCGTTCGCGTTCGCTATGGCTGGTTTCAGCGCTACGACTTGCTGCGCGATCTTTCGACCATTCAAGCGCGTTGGGATGTTGGCCGCGCAAAGAAGGTCAACCCGCTGCGTGCCGCCATCGACCGCATCCAGATGCGCACGCTGCCTATTAAATGCCTAGAGACGGGCGTTGCCTGGGTTCTGTTCGAGGTACTGGAGCATCTGTTCTCACAATCGGTCCAGCTCAACGTGCTCGATTATCGCCTGCTCTACGTGGTGCTGATCGGCACGCTGTATGGCTTGGACTTTGGCCTGGTTGCGGCGCTGCTGGCGTCGGTGGGTTTGGCAGCCAGCTACTTTACTCAGTACGGCTATACCTTCCAGGGTCTGTTCTACGAGCCGTCCAACTGGCTACCGTTTATTGCGTACTTTGTGGTGGGTGCCGTGTGCGGCTATGTGCAGCTGCGCAACAGCGAAGCCATTAGGGCGGAGCGCGATCAAAACGAGCTCGTGCGCAACCGCAATACGTTCCTTACGCAGCTCTACCACGACGCGATCGAGGACAAGCGCGCGTACAGGCGCCAGATCGTGGGTCGCCACGACAGCTTTGGCAAGATCTTTGCCGTGACGCAGGAGCTCGACGTACTCAACCCTCGCGACATCTATCGCAAGTGCTGCGAGCTTCTGGGCGAGATCCTCGAGAACGATTCGGTGGCGATCTACCATGTTTCGGGCGGGGCATTTGCACGCCTGGTGGCAGCAAGTCCCGCGATTGCCGAAGATGCCGCACGCTCGCTCACGCTTGAGCAGCTTGCACCTCTTTTGGGCGACGGGGGCCGTTCGAACCTGTGGGTGAACCGCGAGCTGACGCCGGGGCTTCCCATGTTTGGATACACGATCGAGCGCGACGGGGCACCCGCCGTGTTGATCTTTGTGCGTCGTGCGGCCGAAAACCAAATGACTCTCTATTTTCAAAACCTGTTCCGCATCTTGTGCGGGCTGGTCGAAAGCGCGCTGGGCCGTGCCTTTGACTATGAGGCGGTGGCGCAGGATAAACGCTGCGTTGACGGCACTTGCGTGCTCAAGCAGGCTGCCTTTGGCCAAGAGCTCGCGGCGGAGCAGGCGCTCGCAGATAGCAAGATGGGGAGTTTTTTGCTCCTGCGCGTGGTACCGGGCATGGAGCCTGTCGGCGAGCTGGTGGGCGCAATCGGGTCGGCAATCCGCGAGAGCGACGCGGCGGGCTTGGTCGACGGCGACGTGCTCTACCTGCTTATGCGCCAGGCAAAGGCGTGCGATCTGCCCATTATCCGCGAGCGCCTGAGCGCAAAGCAGATTGCGGTGGAGCCCGTCGATGGCGAGGACATCGTGGCGCTGCTGCAGCACATCTCTTACACCGGTGACGGTGAGGGGGGTGCCGCTTGATCTCGCTTGTCGTTGCTGCCGTCTTGCTGCTGATTCATGCGCTGGCTTGCCTGATGCTGTGGACGCTCATGAAGTTGGGCCTGCTGCCGGTGCGCGGGCACATGCTGGCTGTGATAGTGTTGGTGCCGCTGTGGGGCCCGTTGCTGGTGGTTCTGCTATCGGTCCGCAGCGCGATGTTTGGCGAGGGGCTGAAAGAGTCTGCGCTGGAGTCGCTGCGCTTCAACGACGACCTGCATCGCAGCATCCTGGTGCACGACCGTGACACCGATGTAAGCGTGGTCCCGCTCGAGGAGGCGCTCATCGTCAACGACCCGGCATACCGGCGCCGCCTAATGCTCTCTATGCTCACCGAGGAGCCCGACGCGTACCTGGCGCAGCTGCAGGCGGCTAAGCTTAACGACGACGTTGAGGTGGCGCACTATGCCGCGACGGCGGTGGCGCAGATTTCCAAGGAGTCCGACCTTAAGCTGCAGCAGTTGGAGCGCGCGTTTAAGACCGATCCCAGCTCGCATAACTTGGAAGCGTATTGCGACTTTTTGGGCGCCTATCTGGACTCGGGTTTGGCAGAAGGCCGCGTGGCACAGATTCAGCGTCAGCAGTATGCACGCTTGCTCGCGCGTCGTTGCGAACGCGAGGACGGGCCTGCGCTGCGCATTCGCTATGCCACGGCGCTGGCCGATGCCGGCGAGATTGATAAGGCAGAGGACGTAGCTAGCCAGTTGGTGATCGATGCGTCAGACGAGCAGGACGTGTGGATGCTCTGCTTGCGCTTGGCTGTGATTCGTCGCGATGGGCAGGCGGTACGGCGTGTAATCGACGCGATCGACAAGCAGCATGTGTATTTGAATGCCGACAATCGCGAGAGGCTGGCATTTTGGCGTGAAGGAGAGCAGGCCCGATGAGCGTGGTACAACATATCCGCGAGCGTGCGGGCCATTTTCGCTGGATGGGCCTGCTTGTGGTATGGGCGGTCTTTATTGCCATGGCCGCCGTGCTGCTGGTGGAGCGTGCCGGTGTACAGTACAGTGCGGGCCAGCATAAGTTGGGGATGCTCGCTGCCAACGACGCGGTGCCGGCAAGCTCGGCGATGTTTGGCCAAAAGCCCACGTGCTTGGTTATTACCGACTCGGGCCAAGATGGCGTCGAGGACGTCAAAGAGCAGTTTGACCAGATTCTGCTCGACATGAAAATTGCCCACCGTGATGTGGATATTGCCACCGATGGTGTTGATGCGATTCCTTCCCTCACATCCTTCGACCGCGTGATTTTACTGATGCCTTCGATCGATGGGCTCGGTACGCACCTCTCCGACATCATGAGCTGGGTGAGCGCCGGCGGATCGCTGATGCTCGCCATGACACCGGACAATTCGAGCTATCTGCAGGCGATCGGTCCCAAGCTGGGCATCGATTCTGCCGGCTATGAATATACGACGGCAGAGAGCATCGTGCCGAGCGAGGACTTTATGATCGGCGGTGGCCAGCGTTATGAGTTATCGGATCCCTTCGATTCGTCGCTCTCGGTTTCGCTGCGTGAGACGGCCCATGTGTGGGCTAAAACCGGCGACACGGGTACTCCGCTTATTTGGTCGAGCGATTGCGGCACCGGGCGTACCGTGGTGTGCAATATCGGTATCTACGACAAGGTTATGCGTGGTTTCTAT
>ULUV01056269.1_pt1 | contig 10510 bp, 7 predicted proteins | sample 1958921 | NCBI WGS metagenome assembly ULUV01 (sample SAMEA4835772, study PRJEB28245) | human gut metagenome | biome: gut microbiome; material: fecal sample | place: Denmark | collected 2008
GGAAGAACAGCGCCGCAAGAAAGCCCGTCTCGTGGACCCGCTGCAGTACGAGATGAGTATTCAGGCCGAAGACCTTGCCGGATATGTGCCGGCTTTTGGCTGGGAAGCAGGCCCGCCCAGCGCTGAACAGACTGCTGCTCTTGAGAAAATGGGCATCCTGCCGGACGCTGTAGAATCTGCTGGTAAGGCTTCCCTGCTGCTGGACCGGTTGAACAAACGCCGCGCTGAAGGCTTGACCACACCCAAGCAGATCCGCGTGCTGGAACGTTACGGTTTCCAGGGCGTGGGCATGTGGAGACGGTTGTCTTGCTTTCCAAGGGAGAAATCGACTCGAAGAAAGTGCGTGTGGAGTTTTCTCTGGAGGACATGGATATGTCCGGGTTCCAGAAGGGTGCGACTTATGAGCAGATTAAAGCGTATGTGCTGGAGCATACCGGTTTAAAGGTATCTTCCCTCTACATCTCACAGATAAAGCGCAAGTGCGGTCTGGATGTGGGGCAAAATTATAACCTGTCAAAGAAGGAAGATGCTAAAGTGCCACAGTGTCCGCCGGAAAAGGAAGCGGCGATTATGGAGGCGTTGAAGTATTTTCAAATGATATAATTATTACACAAGGGCCTGGGTAGTCTATCCTAGGCCCTTTTCGCGGTTTTATAGCTCACTATTTCGTGAATTTTATTTGCCTTTTAGTGCAAAATCAAGTATACTAGAGATGAAAAATATCAGGAGGTGCAGGATGGCAATTAGCTATAATCGTCTCTGGAAACGATTGATTGATCATGATTTAAGTAAAACCGATATGATGCACCGTGCAAACATCAGCACCAATGTTCTGGCACGTCTGGGGAAGGGTGCGCCTGTTTCAATGGAAAGTATGGAAAAAATCTGCAAAGTATTAAACTGCAATATTGGCGATGTTATGGAATTTGTTCCTGATAATGAAAACGGAGGAAAAGACGCATGATTACAGGCGCAATCAAAAATAAAGTGGATAAAATCTGGACGGACATCTGGGCTGGCGGCATTACTAATCCGCTGACAGTAATTGAGCAGCTGACCTACCTGATGTTCATTCGTTCTCTTGATGAAAAAGAACTGGAGACAGAAGAATTTGAGAATATGAGCGGCGAGAAGATGGACAAAATTTTCCCCCAGTCCCCTATCGGACAGTCTATGCGCTGGAGCAAGTTCAAGAATGACGATCCGCGTGACATTTATGATGTCATTTCCCAGCGGGTGTTCCCTGCTATTAAAAATATGAAGCATGGCCATTTGCCTGATTTCACGGAGCAGGGCGAGATGATCGAAATTGTAGATAACACCGAGAATGATGCGGAAAAAGATACTGCTTTCGCCCGGTACATGAGTGATGCCATGTTTCTGATTCCCACTCCCCAGGTGTTGCAAAAAATCATTACAGGCTTGGACGACCTGTATGAACACGACATTTCCGATTTGGATATGCAGGGCGATCTGTACGAGTATATGCTGGGAAAACTGTCCACCGCCGGTCAAAACGGTCAGTTCCGCACACCCCGGCATATCATCAAAATGATGGTAGAACTTTTGCAACCTACTCCGGAGGATACCATCTGTGATCCGGCCTGCGGAACAGCAGGATTTCTGGTGGCTTCAGCAGAGTACATCCGCAGCCACTATGAAGATACCATGACAAATGAACAATGGGAACATTTCTCCGGCCCGATGTTTACCGGTTTTGACACAGACCGTACTATGCTGCGGCTTTCGGCCATGAACCTGATGCTCCATTCAATTACGCACCCAGAGATTGATTATCAGGACAGCGTTTCTAAGCAGAACCAAATCCGGGACAAATACACCATTTGTTTGGCGAATCCTCCCTTTAAGGGCACCATTGACGCTGAGAGCATCAATGATGATTTGAAAGCTGTTACCAATACGAAAAAGACTGAGTTGCTGTTCTTGGCGTTATTCCTGCGGATGCTGAAAAAGGGAGGCCAGTGCGCCTGTATCGTGCCGGACGGCGTGCTGTTCGGCTCTTCTAAAGCACACAAATCCGTCCGAAAGGAACTGGTGGAGAATCATCAGCTGCGTGCAGTGATTTCTATGCCCTCCGGTGTATTCAAGCCCTATGCTGGCGTGTCCACGGCAGTGCTGGTGTTCACCAAGACCGGCGCGGGTGGCACGGAAAATGTCTGGTTCTACGACATGAAGGAAGATGGCTTTTCTCTGGATGACAAACGCAGCGAGATTTCAGAGAACGACATTCCAGACATTATAGAACGGTTCCATAATCTCGATAAGGAAGCCAGCCGCCAGCGCACCGATCAGAGCTTTTTTGTGCCGAAACAGGAAATTGCGGATAACGACTATGATCTTTCCATCAATAAGTACAAAAAAGTGGAGTATGTGCCAGTGGAGTATCCGTCTACAGCACAAATTATGGCTGACCTGCATGAATTGGAAATGGAGATCAGCGCAGGGCTGGCGGAGTTGGAGGAGATGCTATGATTGTAAAAATTGGAGATGTAATCTCTGAATATTCTGTCCGCAATAAGTTTGATGAAAATATTCCTGTTTACAGTGTAACAAACGAAAAGGGGTTCTGTACCGGATACTTTAGCAAAGAAGTTGCCAGTAAGGATAAATCAACGTATAAAATTGTCCCGAGGGGATACTTCGCATATAACCCTTCCCGTATCAATGTAGGATCTGTAGACTGGCAGAAATACGAGGACAGAGTTATTGTCAGTCCGCTTTATGTTGTTTTTGGTGTTTCCGACCGGCTTGACCGGCAATATCTTCTTCACTACCTTAAAAGTGATATGATGTTATCCTTTATCAAGGAGTACGCAACTGGCAGTGTTAGAGATAATTTGAAGCTGGCCGATCTGGGGAAATTTCCTATCAATCTGCGCCCCGTTGAAGAACAGCGCCAGATTGCTACTACCTTGGACAAGATAGATGACCTGATTGCCAAGCGCCGCCAGCAGCTGGACAAACTGGATGAATTGGTGAAATCCCGATTTATCGAGATGTTTGGGGACCAGAAATCAAATCCAAACAGCTATCCGATTAGCCAGCTCTCAGAACATATTGAGTTTTTGACATCCGGTTCCCGTGGTTGGGCGCAATATTGTGTGGATAATGGTAGCGAATGGTTTATCACTATCAAGAATGTAAAAGATTGTCGCATTTCTATTGATAACATGCAGCCTATCAATGCTCCTGATAATGCCGAAGCAAAGCGCACCAAAGTCCAAGAGGGTGATTTACTTATTAGTATTACGGCAGATTTGGGAAGGACAGGTGTTGTGACTAAGGAAATTGCCGATCATGGGGCATATATCAATCAGCATCTTACCTGTATTCGACTGAATAAAGAAATGCTCAATCCGCTGTATGTTGCGTTTTTCATGGAAAGTCCGGCAGGAAAAGAACAGTTCGAATCAAAAAATCAAAGTGCTGTAAAGGCAGGACTTAACTTCAATTCCATCAACTCTTTGCGATTGCTTGTGCCTCCAATGGACGAACAAAATGCATTTGTTGGGTTCGTTCATCAGATCGACAAATCAAAATATCGTCAAGAAAAGTACATTGGATTTTTCCAGTGCCTTGAAAAAAGCATTAGACAGGAGTGGTTATAATGTCAAATTTTGACTTTCTCAAAATGAAAAAAGAATACGAGTTGTTTGCTCCTGCCTGCGTGGAAGCCGAAAAAATTTATGCTTCCGCTCCTGCCATGTGCGCTGCCGGCTGTCGGAAAGCGTTGGAATTGGCAGTAAAATGGATATATTCAGCGGATAAGACCATGAAAATGCCCTACAAGGATAACCTGCAATCCCTTATCCATGAACCGTCCTTCCGTTTCGCAGTGGATTCCAATACCTGGGGTAAGTTGCCTTTTATCATCAAGCTGGGGAATTTGGCAGTACATACAGAACGGAGCGTGCAGTCCAGTGATGCCCTTGCTTCCTTGAAAGGATTGTTTGAGTTTGTCCAGTGGATCGATTATTGTTATGGTTCTGATTATCAGGAACGTGTCTTTGATGAAAAACAGATTCCTACTGAAAAAGTAGCGGTAGACACTCGGAAAATCAAAGAGCAGGAAAGCCTGCTGGATGAAAAAGAAGCAGAGATTGAGGCGCTGCGCAAACAAATTGAGCAGATGTCAACCCAATATACTGCTGAGAAAGAGAAGCATCAGCAGGAGCGATCTTTCCAGCCGGAAGATTTGTCTGAGTTCCAGACGCGGAAAATTTATATTGACGTAGATTTGAAATTCATGGGCTGGAAATTCGACGGGACCGATGCAGATGTGCAGGAGGAATATCCTGTACAGGGTATGGCCGGTGTAGTGGGTCAGATGGGCTACTGCGACTATGTGCTGTTTGGCAAAGACGGCCTTCCGCTGGCAGTGATCGAGGCCAAACGCACCAGCAAAGACCCTAATATTGGGCGGAAACAAGCGGTTTTGTACGCGGATTGTTTGGAACGGAAATTTGGCCGCCGTCCGATGATGTTCACAACTAACGGTTTTGAGACTTATTACTGGGATGACCAGTCTGGCCCCCAGCGCAAAGTCAGTGGAGTGTTCAGCAAGGAAGATTTACAAAAGCTGATGAACCGCCGCACGGAACGACAAGATTTGATGAGCATTCCCATCGATGATAAAATCACAGATCGCTACTACCAAAAAGAGGCTATACGGGCTGTTTGCGGGCAGATTGAACAGGGCTTCCGCAAGCATCTTCTGGTAATGGCAACTGGTACGGGAAAAACGAGGACAGCCTCCAGTTTGACGGATGTGCTCAGCCGCGGCAAGTGGGTCACGAATATTCTTTTCTTGGCTGACCGCACCGCGCTGGTCAAGCAGGCGAAGGATGACTTTAAGCGGTATCTGCCGGATATGTCCCTCTGCAATCTGTGTTCCAACAAGGATGACCGGAACGCCCGCATCGTGTTCTCCACCTACCCTACTATCCTCAACGCCATTGATGATACGAAATCCAAAGATGGCCGCCAGTTGTTTACTCCGGTACATTTTGATTTAATCATTATTGATGAAAGCCACCGGAGTATTTTTAAAAAATACCGGGCGATTTTTGAGTACTTTGATGCTCTGATGGTTGGCCTTACCGCTACGCCGAAAACGGATGTTGATCGGAACACCTACGATTTCTTTGAAATGGAGCATGGTGTCCCTACTTACGCCTATGATCATGAAACGGCGGTCTACCAAGACCATGTGCTGGTACCATACTATAATTATGAGGTCAAAACAAAGTTTTTGGATGAAGGCATTACCTACGATGACCTGTCTGATGAAGACAAAGAGCGTTACGAAGATGACTTCATCGAAGATGGCATGATGCCGGATTTTATCCCGTCCGCAGCTCTGAACAAATTTGTATTTAATGAGAAAACGGTTGACATGGTTTTACAGGATTTGATGGAGCGTGGTATCAAGGTCACAGGTGGAGATCGGTTGGGTAAAACCATAATCTTTGCGCAGAATAAACGTCACGCTGAATTCATTCTGGAGCGGTTTAACAAACTCTACCCTCAGTATCACGGTTCATTTGCCCAGCGCGTGATTTGTGACGACAGTTATGCTCAGACCATTATAGATGATTTCAAACAGCCGGATAAGGAACCGCATATTGCCGTGTCCGTGGATATGATGGACACTGGTATTGATGTGCCGGAATGCGTCAATCTGGTGTTTTTTAAGAAGGTGCGCTCTAAGGCAAAGTTTTGGCAGATGATTGGCCGTGGCACCCGTTTGTGCAAGGGATTGTCCTGCGTAGATCAGATTGATGGAGTATATACGGATAAACGGCGCTTCTTGATTTTCGATTACTGCGGAAATTTTGAATATTTCCGGGAACACAAGGAAGGGTATGAAGCCAGGGAAACAAAGACACTGTCGGAGAATATTTTCGGCAAGCAGATTAAAATTACTATGGCTTTGCAAGAAAGCACCTTTGCAGGAGAAAACTACCAGACATGGCGAAATGAACTTGTCGTAACTTGTCATAAGCAAGTTACGGTGTTGAACCCAGAGTTGATTTCCGTAAAACTACGGATGCAATATGTGGAGAAATATAAAAAGCAGGACGCCTTTCTTTCTATCAGTGAGGGTGACAAAGGCGAGTTGCTGACACAGATTGCACCGCTTGTCCAATCGGAAGAAACGGATGAATTCGCCAAGCGTTTTGATAACTTTATGTACGGGCTGATATTGGCACATATTGAACAGATGCCTGCTTTCAAGTATGCCAAAAAGCAATTGTGTGACACTGCTTCTCTGCTGGAGCGCAAGGCGAATATTCCGCAGATTAAGGAAAAGCTGCCGCTTCTACAGGAAATCCATACCGATGCCTTTTGGGACGCCAATGATATTCTGCTGTTTGAAAAGGTTCGGAAAGAGCTTCGTGGTTTGATTCGTTTTTTGGACGAAGATGACGGAGGGCAAAAGCGTATTATTACCAAACTTACTGATCCAATTATAGATAGCCAGGAAGGGGTTCAGCTGGATACAGCGTATGACTTTGAAGACTACCGTGCCAAAGTAAACCGCTATGTCAATGAGCACGGAAATACGCTGGCTATTTACAAGCTGACCCACAATATTCCGTTGGCTGCGGGCGATTATCAGGAGCTTGAACGAGTGTTGACAAGCGAACTCGGGAGCAAAGAAGATTACAAGCGCGAATTTGGAGACACGCCATTTGGTCTGCTGGTTCGTAAAATCGCCAAGTTGAATCACGAGGCAGCCATGCAGGCATTTTCTGCTTTTATCAACGACCAATCCTTAAATCAGAAGCAGATTGCCTTTGTGAAGAAAATCATCAATCACATAGAGCTGAACGGGTATATGGAAAACGTTTCAGAACTTACAAAGCCGCCATTTGACAAACCTGTTAGCTTTATTAAGCTGTTTGATGCAAAGACTAGAACCGCATTGATAGCAACTATAAATCAGATTCGTGAGAATGCGGTTCAGATAGTAGCATCATAACCGTGAAACAGCACACAGATTTAGTATAAATAAGCTGTTAAATCTGTGTGACGGTTTCATGTTCGGGCAGGAAAAATCCAACAGCCCCAGATGGGATAGATGGCCTCTGCACGAACATAAAGGGGTGTCCAGAGGGGCATAGCTCCTTTGGCTCTGGGTTTCCAATAGGGGCGAGCAGTATCCCTGTTGGCACACGATTTTCCGTAGGAAAGTCTAGTGTGTTATACCTTTGTGGAGCAGATGACAGCCGGAATTGTAGCACGCCCCGGAAAGTGTGGCTACAGTTGCGGCGTTCTGGCGGGAAAGGTTGCCCCTTGCGGAGCAGCATAAGCGACAGAAAAAGGCTGGCAGGCGGTGCGGGCAAGCACTGTCTGTCAGCCGTGTCATTTGCGGAACAAAGGTATATCAAAGCCCCCGTCAGCCGCTGCTTCCCATCGTATCAGAACCACCACGGCAGCTTTCCGCGCAGGCTGTCCATCGCCTCGCCCTCCACCTTCTTTGTCCAGCTCTCGCTGAGATGGAAATGGAGCGCCGCGCCGATCAGCGGGTGCTCGATTTCATCGGTAAAGCCATAGCGGTACAGCAGATAGGTCTGCTCTCTGGCTGTCAGCTTGTCCAGCGCCGCATACAATTCTATCAGCTGCTCTTTTTGGATATAGATTTGCTCCGGCGTTTGGGTGTGCGGGTCGGCTATGGCTTCGATCCGCAGCATCCGTTCATCCTCTGAGAGAACGTCATCCAGATATACTCTCTGGAAGCCGGGGCCGTCTTTCTTATCCACCATCCGTTGCTCAAATAAACCGAGGGCGGCGCGGATGCAGTCCGTCATGGCGTTGCGGAGCGCCGGTGCTGCATAGGTCAGAAATTTCATGCCCCGTCCGGCATCAAACAAAGGGATCGCGTTCAGCAGGCCGATACTTCCCTCCTGCATCAAATCATCCAAATCAATTCCAATATCATTTTCATCCAGCCCCATGTTTCGGTATTGCTCCAGCGCAATTTTTCGGATGAATCCCAGATTCTTTTCCAGCAGAATGTCACGGGCAGCCGTATCCCCTTTCTGTGCCAGTCTGCACAGCTGCTCATTGCTCCGGGTCGGCATTTTGCTTCTCCTGCGCGTGGTCTAAGGTGGATTGGAGAAATTCCGTCAGCGCCTGACCGAACTTGTCTAATGCTTCCTTTTGCACACCGTCCATCCCCGCTGCGCTCTGGGTGACGGCGGCGGAAATCATTTCGGGCGTGATGGTCGGAGTATGAACATCCGCCCCTTTGGTGAGTTCGGTAAACATCTGCTGAGTGATGCCCTTGGTCAAGGACTGCGCTGCTGTGAAATCGTTGCCGATCTCTTTCTTCACTTCCCGCAGCGCCGCCATAAATGTGTTCTGTATCATCGTCAGGTCTGCCTGATATACGGGAACTTTCTGCCGGTTGACAGTTCTGGCCGCCTGTACCGCAGCATCTGTTTTATTGTTTCGGCGCAGCATGCCGCTGAGAGTAGTAAGCATCTGGTTCTGTCCGGCGAAACCGGCGGCCAGCGTATCGTCAAAATATTGCTCGATCATGTAGGTGACTTCTGCAAAGCGCGGGCTTTCCAAAAGGCGGTTGACGATCTCCGCATTGGCTTTTCCGGTGTACAGATTCCGCGCTGCCTGCACCGACAGGCCCAGTTCTTCAATATCAAAATTTGTCCGGTCAGGCGTGTTGACTTCCCCCAGCAGGAAATCTGTGGAGACTTCAAACGCTTTTGCAATGCGGAGCAAATGTTCTGTGCTGATCTTATCAGTCTTACCGCTGACAAACCGGCTGATGGCGCTCTCGGTGCTGCCGATGCGGGTCGCCAGCTGTGCCTGGGTAATTTTATGTTCCTTCATAAGCTCCTGCATCCGCTGCCGGATATTGCCGGGCAGATAGGCTCCCTCCATGTGACGCACCTCTCTTCTGAAAACTCTCTTTATCCATTATACCTGATAAAACCAGCGCGGGCAAATGCTTTCCGCTGGCTTCGCCGCTCTGAGGTCTTGCAATTTTGCAAGATTTCAGGGCGGCGTTTTTTCATTTCTTGCACTTTTAGCGGATTTTTCGGTTTATAGGCTTTTTCCCCGTATATTCAGGCAGACGGGCAGATACCGTCAATAAATGATGGAGGGCAAAGCCTATGAATTTATTTGAAACTGTAAAATCCGCTGTCACCGTGAAGCAGGCCGCCGAATACTACGGCTGTAAGGTCAACCGGGGCGATATGATCTGCTGCCCCTTCCACGATGACCGGCATCCCAGCATGAAGCTGAACAGGGATTATTTCTATTGCTTTGGCTGCGGGGCTACCGGGGATGTGATCGATTTTGTGGCGCGGCTGTTCGGCCTGAGCAGCTACGAGGCCGCAAAGAAGCTGGCCTATGACTTCGGCCTCGACCCAGACAAGCCCCCGGCAGCGATGGCCTTGAAAAAGCCCTATCCGCTGGCGCGGGCCTTTCGTGATGAGGAGATGTACTGCCAGCGGGTGCTGTGCGATTATCTGCACCTGCTGGAACACTGGAAGATCGAGTACGCCCCGCAATCACCGGAGGACGACCTGGATGACCGCTTTGTGGAGGCGTGTCATATGATCGAGTATATAGATCATTTGTTGGACGTGCTCATGTTTGCGGAACTGGAGCAGCGCGTGAATGCGGTGGATATGCTCCTGAAGGACGGAACCATCGCCGCACTGGAGCAGCGGCTGAAACGTCTGGAAAAGGAGGTGCAGCATCGTGGCGAAGAACGAGCAATCGCGTGAGGCCAACCAGCCCATCTGGTTTGACGGCAAGAGCATCAACGAAGCCCTGTTTTGTGATGATTTTCTCAGCAGACACAAGATCATCTACACAAACGGGGCTTTTTTCACGCCCGATGGCCGTGTGACTGATGATCTGCCGCTGCGCAGCGAAATCTTTGACGAACTGCGCTGCTGCGCGGTGAGCAATATCCCACGCAAGATCAGCAACATTGTAGAGCTGATGAAGCTGGCGGCGCTGGTAGAGGATTTCCCGCCGGAGGCTGACCGCATTCATCTGGCAAACGGCACGTTGTTTCTGGATGGCTCCTTTACGGAGGGAAAACCGGACATCGTGCGTTGCCGCCTGCCGGTGGCCTATAATCCCGATGCGCCCACGCCGACCCGCTGGCTGGCTTTTCTGGATGGGCTGCTTTACCAAGAGGACATTCCCACTTTGCAAGAATATATCGGCTACTGCCTGATCCCCAGCAACAAGGGCCAGCGGATGATGGTCATTAAGGGCAACGGCGGCGAAGGCAAAAGCCAGATCGGCGCGGTGTTGTCCGCTCTGTTTGGCAGCAACATGAAAGATGGCAGCATCGGCAAAATTTCCGAGAACCGGTTCGCTCGCGCTGATCTGGAACACATTCTGCTGTGTATTGATGATGATATGCGGATGGAGGCGCTGCGGCAGACCAACTATGTCAAATCCATCGTCACCGCCCAGGGCAAGATGGATTTGGAGCGCA
>ULUV01036045.1_pt1 | contig 10501 bp, 10 predicted proteins | sample 1958921 | NCBI WGS metagenome assembly ULUV01 (sample SAMEA4835772, study PRJEB28245) | human gut metagenome | biome: gut microbiome; material: fecal sample | place: Denmark | collected 2008
TCTGCGTTAGGGCTGTCGGGATGCCGCCCCACTTACGGAAACGTTTCCAGATCTCCACGGAATAGGCGGCTGTCTGCTCGTCTTTCAGCAAAAGGTGGAACTCATCGGCGTAGTATCGGGTCGATTTGCCAACGGAGCGATTGGCGGTCACACGGCCCCAGACCTGATCCTGCACGATGAGCATACCGAGCTTTTTCAGCTGCTTTCCCAACTGCTTGATGTCATAGCAGACGATGCGGTTGTCGATATCCACGTTGGTGCGGTGGTTGAAGATATTCAGACTGCCCTTGACGTAGATTTCCAGAGCAGCTGCAACATGATGGGCTTCCGGTTCATCCTGCGTCAGCAGAGCATTGTAGAGATCTTCCAGCATCGGCACGGTTTCGGGACAGGGGTGCTCAAAGTAAGGAGCATAGATTTTGTGGACGCAGCGGTCAATGACCGTTTTCTCCACAGGCTTCAACCCCTCTTTGCCGCCGACTACAAGTTCGCAAAGTGAAAGAATAAAATCGGCTTTCAAAGCCAGAGGATTATCTTCCTCGGAGTAGTTGGCATTGATGTCCATCGGGTTAATATACTGGGTGCTGGAAGGGCTGATATGGATGACCTGCCCGTGCAGACGTTCCACCAGTGGAGCATACTCCGACTCAGGATCGCACACAAGAATATCGTCATCCGTGACGAGAAAAGCATTGCAAATTTCTCGCTTTGCGCTGAACGACTTGCCAGAGCCGGGAGTGCCCAGAATCAGACCGTTGGGGTTTTTCAGCTTTTTGCGGTCCACCATAATCAGGTTATTGGACAGGGCGTTCAAACCGTAGTACAGGCTTTCCTTACCGTTGTCGAACAGCTCCTGCGTAGTAAACGGCACAAAAATTGCCGTGCTGCTGGTGGTCAGTCCCCGCTGAATTTCGATCTGGCAGTCTGCCAGCGGCAGCGAGGACATAAGCCCCTGCTCCTGCTGAAAATCCAGCCGGCACAGTTCGCAGTTGTGCTTCTGCGCAATGCTGACCGCCTGAAAGACGTTGGTTTCCAGTTCCTGCTCGGTCTTACCGGTGTTCAGCACCAGAAAAGTGACAAGGAACATCCGCTCGTTCTGACTCTGCAATTCTTTCAGCAGGGCTTTTGCATCCCGCCCGTAAGTCGCCAAATCGGACGGCAACACGTCCATGTCGTATCCGGCGCGGACGGCTTTTTTCTGTTCCTCGATCTTTGATCTATCGAGTTCGGTAATCGTGTGCTTGATGGTTTTGATGGCCTTGTTCTGGTCAACGGACTGGATGTGCATGGTAACGATCTGGCTGGAGTCCATGTCCAGAAAGTCCTTCAAAAGCTGGTCGCTCAAATCAGAAGCCGTGATATTCAGAAAGCTGACCGCCCCGAAGATGCCGCCCATCTGAAAGGTACGGCTGTTCTTAAACGCCAGCGCAGTGGGTGCAATGGCATCCTTTACGGACAGACCACTGGGCACAAGGTCTTTCCAGTTGAAGTGGAACTTGTTGGCACCGTCCATGTTCAGCATCCCGTGCATCAGCCGCAGACGCTCCGTACCGTCCAGCGGCTTTGCCAGAACGCCAAGTCGGTGGAAATTGTTCATCAGGTCATTTTGGATGTGTTCCAGACGAGGTTTGACCTGCGCCATGCTTTCGCCCTCGATGCCGTAGGTCAGGAATTTTGTCTTTGTCAGGCCGTTGTTGCCCTTGGAAAGCTGCTGGCGGAGCATCTGCGAGTACTCAGCACGAACATCATCAAAGCCGTCCTTCTGGTAAGGGATGCGGATGGACTTTTCAAAATCCGCACTGTCCGTTGCCGTGTTCACAAAAGACAGCTCAAATTTGATGGAGCTGTCGAAAAAGTTGAGAAAACTGCACCATTCCTCAAAGATGGCGGTCTTGTCCTCCTGCTGCGCCAACTGATAGTTGATATCCTGATACTGGATGGTGCGGGTGTAGTAGCCGGGACGGACACGGCAGGTGCCGTCCTCAAACATCCGCTGAAACGGGATACTCTCCTGTGCCGTGCGGGGCACCGTGGACTTGGGCGGCTTTTTGCCGTCCTTATTCTTTTTCAGAAATGGAATCATGGGTGTCATCTCCCTTTATAAGCAGTGCATAGTAGTTGCGGGTCTTGTACGGACGCACCTTCGGGCGAACAAAACGTGCCTGAAGGTAGTACCGCAGGATCTTTTCGGCGGGCTGTCCGTTTTTCTGGTACATCGCCAGAAAGAACATGGGCAGCATGACCGCCATCATGCCGAGGGTAGCACCGGAATTGCCTGCGGTGTCCCGCAGAACAAAGAACAGCGGCACACCCACGACTGCCGCTGCACCAAAACAGATAAGCTGCCGGGCGGTAAGATTGAAGGCTACTTTGGACTTCACCTTGCTGAAATCGCGCGGCACAGAAATATACGCTGCCAAAAAAACACCTCCAATCAGTGGGCACCCAGTATGCTCTTGGCCACAGAACTGGTCTTGAACAAACAGAAACAAAGCAGAACGGTATAGCCAACGATGCTCCAGATCGAGTTAATGGCATCCCCGGATATGGCTACATTCTGAAGCAGAACAGCGTAGATCGCCACGCAGATCAAAATCAGGAAGCCCTGAAATCCCAGCGCAAACAGAGAGCGAAGATAATTCTGTCCCACATGGGATTGCTCATGGTTGCCCCATGTTGCCATGGGCACCGGGGCAAGGCTGACCATCATATAGATCTCGATCATACGTCCATAGACGATGACGAAAATGACGATGGACAGGATGCGCATGGTGATGCCGATAAAAAAGGACTGCAAGAACAGCCCGAACAAGGGGCCTACGTCCATCTGCATCATGCTGGATTGCAGCATAGAAAGCCCGATATCGTTGACCCGTGTGTTGCCGGAAACAATGCCGCTGGAATTTGCCACCACCTGCTGCGTCACATCGAACACCGCCATGATGATGTCGAAGGTGTTGGAGATCATCCAGACCGAAATGGCAGTCTTGAAGATCCATTTCATCAGCAGGGCAGGCTCAAAATTTGCCATGTTGTTATGTTCTGTGATCATCTGAATCAGTTCATAACAGGCAACGAAGGTCAAAATGATGCCAGCAATCGGCAGCACCACATTGCGGGACAGAGCCTCGATCATGGCAAAAACGCGCGGTTCAAAATTGGATGGTCTTGTGCCCACCTGCTGTGCGATGCTGCCCACCTGCGTGTTAACATCATCAAACAAGCCGGACAGATTGGACATGATGGCCGCAGTCAGCAGCGACTTGATCCAATCTGAAATCGCTTTGAGAACAGTTTCCACTCAGAGCCACCACCTTAAAAGAAATGGTTGATGAGGGTCTTGAGCAGGTTGAGAACAAAGATGAGGTTTGTCAGAAAATTCATAGAAGCATCTCCTTTTGATAGAATATATGGCTTGAAAATCCGCTCCACAAGTACAGAAACCGTTAGCCACGGCAGGTTGGAGCAATATGTATGGGCGGCATCTGCCGCCCGCAGTTTTTAGCCGAACAGACCGCTCAGCAGGGGAATCAGGGTGATACCGATGAGGGCAACGCCGCCGCCAGCCATCAGCTGCTTCATGCCCTGCGACTTTGCGGAAGGGTTATCGCCGCCGTAACCTTCCATCAGGTTGACAGCACCCCATACGCCCAGACCGGCACCCAGAGCGACAACCAGAGTCTTCAGAACATCCACTGCACTATTGAAAAATTCCATCGTTGTATCTCTCCTTTGCCTTGAAAAAATGACCCTGTATACACCTAAAATCCATTTGTTACTGCCCGCAAGCTGCGGCGAGAGCTGATTTGCTGGCATACCTTTGGGTCAAAATGTATTGTTTGTTAAATCAGATGAGGGCTTGTATCAGCCGAACAGACCGCTCAGCAGAGGGATCAGGGTGATACCGATGAGGGCAACGCCGCCGCCGGCCATCAGCTGCTTCATGCCCTGCGACTTCGCAGAGGGGTTATCGCCGCCATAACCTTCCATGAGGTTGACGGCCCCCCACACACCCAGACCGGCGCCCAGAGCGACCACCAGAGTCTTCAGAACGTCCACTGCACTATTGAAAAATTCCATATTTCGTCTCCTTTGTTTGGCAAAAAGTGCCCCTGCGCACACCCGAAACCCACTTGTGAACTGCCGTAAACTGCGGCAAGGGCTGATTTGCTGGTGCGCCTTTTGGGTCAGGATAAAAAATAACCGCTCGTCTTTGTCAGGCGGGCGGGAGTGAATCAACATCCACGAGGACGAACTGATCGTCCGGGTAGATTTTTTCTCTGTGGCTCAGATATTTTTCAATATCCAGAGCATTTTTCGGGTTGGCATCCGATGTTAATTTGTAGTTCGGATGCTGGGTCAAATCGTACTTGTCGCTCAAAAATGGGCGGACACCGCGCAGCTGCAGGATGCACTTGCCGCCGTCCAGCACTGCAAGCTCATCCCGGCTCATAAGTTCATGCCCGAGTTTTTGATAGTTGGTGCCATAGCTTGGGCTATTGCCGCGGGTATCGGAATTGTTGTAGCTGTCGATGGTTTCCTTGCCGAGTGCTTCGGCAAGATCTTTAAGGGTAGTAGGCTCACTGCCGCCCAGAAATATCTGGCTGTCCATGTTGCCCACGATGGTATCCGCATTATCCTTGTAGATGGCTTTCAACTGGCTGCGGGTCTGCAAAACCAGACACGCCGAGATCTCACGGCTGCGGATGGTTGCCACCAGTTTTTCCAGCTGCGGAATCTGGCCAATGTTGGCACACTCGTCGATCAGGCAGCGCACATGGACAGGCAGCTTTCCGCCGTACACATCATCTGCCTTGTCACAGAGCAGATTGAAAAGCTGGGAGTAGATCATGCTGATAAGGAAATTGAACGTGCTGTCCGTATCCGACATGATAAGGAATAAGGCTGTTTTTCGGTCGCCCAGCTTATCCAGCTCCAGCTCATCGTACATGGTCGCATCCCGAATCTCTTGGATGTCAAAGGGCGAAAGGCGGGCACCGCAGGAAATCAGGATGGATTTTGCGGTCTTGCCGGCAGCCAATTTATAGAGCTTGTACTGCCGCCCTGCAAAGCTGTTTGGCTTCTTTTTTGCCAAATCTTCAAAGAGCAAATCAACCGGATTCTGATAATTCTCGTCCTCCTCGGACACCTGCATGGTGTTGAGCATTTCCAGTAGCGTAGCAAAATTCTGTTCCTCAGCCGGGGCTTCGTAGTGCAGATAGGCAATCAGCGAGGTCAGCAAAAGCCGTTCCGCCTTGTCCCAGAACGGATCGCCGCCCTGACCTTCACCTTTGGTGTTGGTCATAAGGGTTGTGACCAGCTTCAAAATATCCTTTTCCTCGTGGATATATGCGAACGGATTGTAGCGCATGGACTTGTGAAAATTTATGGTGTTCATCGTCCTGATTTTATATCCGTTCTTCAGCAAGGCAAGGCCGCATTCTTGCATGAGACCGCCTTTTGGGTCAGTCACCACGAATGAAACTGGATGGCTTTTAGACGTACATTGAAGCAAGTTCGGCTTGATAAAATACCTTGTTTTACCGCTGCCAGAGCCGCCGACGATCAGCACGTTTTTGTTTCGTGCATTTTGGGGGTCAGGTGGACGGTTGCTCATCATTAGGCGTTCCGTTTTGGTTAGTATGATGTTATCCTCAAATTTCGGAGCCATAAATGGTGCAATATCCGCCGGTGTGCCCCATCGGGCGGAGCCATACTCCATGCCGTGCCGGTACTTTTTGGCGTTTTTGCTTTTCAGATAGACGGCCAGTCTCAGTCCGGCACCGCAGCAGATGCCCACCAGAATATCCAGTGGATGCAGACTAGGAAGCGGGTTCGCAAATGCAGCCGGGAGCGTATCTATGAGCGACACGATTCTGTCGCCCAGCTCCTTACCCTCGGCCAGCCGCCATGCCTCGCCAAGATTGGTCGCAGCCAGCCCAATCACCAGATAGGGCAGGTACAGGGCCAGCAGCTTGGTGAACTTTTTCTTGTTCATAAGCCACGTTCCTCCTCTTTGCGCCGTACCTTGTCGGGGAGGTTGGCAATGACCTGTGCCAGATCGTGCAGCTTTGCCAGCACGGACGGACGCTTGGTTTTATCCAGCACCGATGCCGAATATTCCTTGAAAGCAGCACTCAAGGCATCCGTATCCTGTGCCTTAAAGTAGACCAGATACCGGGGCGGCGTGCAGGACAGGTCTTTTTGGATGGCGTAGTCGATGTGATACCGCTTAGCGTAGCGGTCAAAATCCTTGATGCCAGTCTTTTCGATTTCCAGATTGGTCACACCCCGGTTCTGCCGTATGAGCCGCTTCATGGACTGCTTGCCCTGCGATGCACTCTTGTCGTACTGGCGCAGAAAGAACTGCGCCCCTTTCAGCAGAGTGCGGGCAGACAGTTTTACAGTCGAAATGGCAAAATTGACTGTTTTGTGCTCGATTTCTTCCTGCATTTCCATCACCTCCAGTGCAGAAAGTCGTGTTTAGCGGTCAAATCCGGCATCCTTCGGCGGGGTGGTTTTGCTTTCTTCCGGGCAGACTGCTTCATCGGGCACACGAACAACCATCATCCGATGCCCCAGCCGGATAAAATCTTCCGGCTGATGGAAAAGCCGCTCGTACTTCTGCGCCATCTCCGAGGTCAGGGATGCAAAATCCTCCTCGCCCAGCCCCACCACCAGAAAGGTTCCGGCAACGGCATCGTACATCTGCCCGTCCTCGTCCCGCAGGGCACGGTTCAACGGCAGTCCCATGAGCTTGCCGTTATCGTTGTAGACGATGGCGACCGGGTCATCGGCAAAGGGGTAGCTTGCGCCGATGGAGCCGCCCACCGTCTGCTGCAAGGCTTTCAGGTCGTTATCGATCTCGACCTGCTGCGGATACTGCCCCGGTGCAATTTTCAGCACCGACAAGGTGTTCTCGTTCTGTTCCATTATCGTCCTCCTCGAATTTGATAGAGATCTCCTGCCCGGCATGGGCGGCGTTCAACAGAGTTGCCACAAAGAAGCCGAAAAAAGCGCCGACTTCAAAAAATGCGAAACCGATAAAAAAGTTCAGCATGGCACACCTCAGTCGATGCAGATGCAGGGCAGCTTCTGGCCGTCAGCCATCAGGGTAACGCTGTGGCGCATCAGGTACTTCTGAAAGAGGTAGACCTGATCGATCGTCAGCGAGATGAACTCGCCATCCATATTGGTGCGCACCAGAATGACCGGACCGGTCAGATAGTGCTTGCCCGCCAGTTTCAGCACCTGCGCCGGGTTGTAGCTGAGCAGCAGCGAACTGTCGGGGATGTTCAGGTACGCATCATCCTCGTCAAAGCAGGGCAGAATGTCGGGAGCCTCGTCCAGCGTGATGACTGTCAGTTCCATATCCGGGGCGATGGCAGCAAAATAGATCTCGCCACTGCTCCTGCTCTCCGACAGTGCCGCACAGATGTGCATATCAATGGTGACTTCCTCGGAACGAATAATGGGATTAGAATCATTTTTCATAGGCATTTTCTCCTTTTTTCTAAAGAAAAAGACCCAACCGGGTCTTTCCAATTCATATCCTGTCAGCGTTCTTCACTGTGCTGACGCTTTTTCTGCCACTGCTCCAGCAGCTTGATGATGGTATCTTCCATCTGTTTGGGCGTATAACTGCGGGGAAAGTATTTTCTCAGGGTGTCATTTTTGATGGTCACCGTATCAAGCTCGCTCTTTTTCTCCTCGCCCATAATGGCAACGACCGTCTCCGTTGTAAAAGTTCCATCCTGAGCCAGCTTCTTGATACGCTTTGCTTGTGAGACAGAAGGAAAGTTCTGGGTATCATCCATTGCCCGGATCACTTCCTGCTGTTGTTCAGGAGAAAGATAGGAAAGCTCCACAGCAGGATTAAAGGACACGGTTTTGTCATCCACCATGTCCAGCAGTTCTGGAATAAGGTTGGTCAGACGGATGAAACGTCGAACAGTCTCACGACTTTGATTATTCTCTGCGCCCAGCTTTTCATTGCTCCGCAACTTCGACACAACTTGTGTCGAAGTTAAATCTGACCTTGTACCTTGATTTTTCATGGCATCCAACTTCATTTTGTACGCAAACGCTCTCTCGCTGGGCCGAATATGCTCACGCTGCAAATTGCTATCTACCATGAGGATTATGGCAGCATCATCGTCCATCTGGCGCACAATGACCGGCAGGGTTTCCAGTCCGGCCAGCTCCGCAGCGTGTTGACGGCGGTGCCCGGAGATAATTTCATAGCCGCCCTTCGGTCTGGGGCGGGCAATCAACGGCGAAAGCACACCGTACTGCTTGACACTTTCCACGGTATCGCTCATAGAATCATCGTCCAGAACCTTGAAGGGATGGTTCTTGAATGGAAACAGCTCTCCAATCGGAATCTGCTGCACCTGCTCGCGCTGTTCTTCCTGCCGGGATTCTTCGGTGGAAAAAATATCATCGTAGCTGCTCAGACTGGCGTTTACGCTGCTTTTCGGCATCGGCCAGCACCTCCTTCGTCAGAGATTTATAGGCTTCTGCCACTTTGCCTTTCGGGTCATGGACAAAGATGCTCTTACCCGCCGCGCTGATTTCCGCTGCACGGACGGAGTGGGGAATCGTCTGACCGAACACTTTGATGTGCTTTCCGTATGCCTGCCGGATCAGCGTGTCGATTTGTCGGCCATAGTTGGTGCGGTTATCTGTCATCGTCAGCAGGATACCTTCGATTTTCAGCTTTGGGTTGATCTGCCGATGCACCTTGTTGATGGTCTGCAAAAGCTGTTCCAGACCTTTCGCGGAAAGGTACTGTGCCTGTACGGGTATCAGAGCAGTGTCTGCCACCGCCAGCGCGTTAATGGTCAGCATCCCAAGGGAGGGAGTGCAGTCCAACAGAATATAGTCATAGTCCTGCTTTGCACTGTCCAAGACTTGCTTCAGCATTTTTTCCCGGCTCATGGTATTGACAAGGGCAACTTCCAGCCCTGCCAGCTCAATGTTGGCCGGGATGAGGTCTACACCCTCTGCATGGTGCAGCACACCTTCACCGGGCGGAATGCACTGGTCGTTCATGGCTTTCTGCATCAGGGTAGAAAGAGTAACGGGCAGTTCGTCCGGCTTCTGCCAGCCCATACTAATGGTGAGTGAACCCTGCGGGTCAGCGTCTACAAGTAGGACCTTCTTACCCTCGGCGGCAAGACCGACACCCAAGTTTTCACAGGTTGTTGTTTTGCCAGTGCCTCCCTTTTGGTTGACAATGGCAATCGTGGTTGCTTTTTTGGAAATTTTTATCACCCCCGTTTCGCTAAATCGTGGTTGGTCTGATTCTGATAGTAAAGCTGCATGGTGGTCGGTGCGTTGTACAGAGAAGCGAGCAGGTATTGCTTCATGTTCCTGATTGGGCTGCTGTTCTCTGCAAGGCACTTCAACACAAATTTGATGTGGTCGGCGTTCAGCTTCATAAATCGGCTACGCACTACCTTGGCAGGGCGGTCATCCCCGGCAATCCGCAGCATCTTTCGCTTGATCGCACAGGTGTCCACCAGCAAATCAACGATCTGGTAGATGATGTCCTCGTCATCCGGGCAAAGCCGGAGAAGAAGCTCGACCTCCAAGGACTGAGAAAAATATTCTTCCAGTTGTTCGCGCTGGCTCATCCCGTCTGTTTCTTCCGAATTGAAGGGATAAGTCTCATTCATCTCAGTATTATTCTTATCAGTCTTATTACATCGTGGTTTTGCAGGGTCTTGACTTGTGCTTTTGAAGCCTCCAGATTCGTGATTTTCACGATTCTGGAATCGTGCTTTTGAAGAATCTGCCGAAAAGTTTTTCACATACACCAAACTTGGCCTTCCTAAACCTCTGCGTTTTCGTTCAATCAAACCAAATTCTTCAAGCTCCCGTAGCAACTTCGTCGCTTTGTTGTCTGCGCAACACAATGACCTCTTGACATCCTCAATCGTGAAGATGATGAACACCCGACCTTGCTCGTCCAGCCAGCCATTCTTGGCCGACAGGCTCATGCGATCAAGCAGGATGCCGTAGAGTGTTTTGGCATCCGTGGACAGGCTCTGGAACCGTTGCTCCTGAAAAAGAGCCTTTGGAATGCGGTAGAAGGAGAAAAGCTCTCCAGTCTGTCCGTAGAAGTAGTCAAGGGTCATGCGGTTGGTTCACAGATAAAAAACAGCGATAATATATCGGCATAGTTGAGAAAACCTCCTTGTCAATACTTTTGGGGAAAATAAAAAGCGCAACTTTGATGTGTGAAATCAAAATTGCGCTAAGTAAGCTGTCAGAAAAAAACTTTTCTCGTAAATGACCTTCTCTCTGAGCAAAACCCATTGACACACTTGAAAATTGGGTGGTAAAATTGCCTTGTAGGCGGAGCATGATTCCTGGAAGCAGGATGCAACTGTGAACCTTTTTGGTGGATAGAACGTATCAACGCGATATTAAGCCTGTCCCCGCACTTTCGTGTGGGGGTGTGTTTCGATACCGTTCGGGAGAGCGCTTGCATGGC